>MAAB01032310.1_pt1 | contig 73591 bp, 69 predicted proteins | sample 1115991 | NCBI WGS metagenome assembly MAAB01 (sample SAMN04961124, study PRJNA320927) | seawater metagenome | isolation source: sample BD02T18 sea water enriched with oil for 18 days | place: USA:Gulf of Mexico | collected 2013-07-27
TGGTTGTTCTCGGAGTTACCAAAAACTGACGGTGATGTTGAGCACTTAATGCCATGGAATATTGAACCATCGGCTATCAAGCCAAATTAAGTGCAGGGGTGTTGGCCGGACGCTTACGACGTAGTTACATAACCACTTTCAATAACTACATCTACATGATGCTCTTTGATGGTTAATTCTGGTAATTGTGCATTAGTAGGTCGAAGTAGCCCTGCGGCATTGGTTAACGAAGCCACTAACATTAAACTCCACACCATGACGATTGTTTGGATTGATTTCATTTGCATCACTCTCACTGTTAAGAATATTGTGGAAGGAGCTAGATATCAATTAGCCTTAATGCGGCCTCACGCAACCTTCACACAACAAGAGTGCCTACGTATGATGTACAGGAAAAGAACAATGACAAAAGTCGAATACACAGAGACCCTGCGTACTGCTAGACAAGACCTTACCTAAACCACCACCAACGAAACGTTAGGCGGTGTTGGGTAGGCTTTTCTTTTTAGTATTAATACATTCAGAGTTAATAAACTTAACGTTAAGACATTTCCTTTTCTGCTTGTTCCATAGCCCGTCGATCTTCACTTCGTCTACGCTCAGTAACCGGCATACCATTACCTTGCGTTTGCTGCATCAACAGTTGATATTCCTTTAATTCGGACTCTGTTGCTTCCGCATTTAACTTCTTGTCACTACCCTTTTTCTGAGATGCAACAAAAGCGAAAAACAAAGCAGTCATCACACCTAACATAACACCTAATATGCCACCAAGAACAACAATCAATGAACGCTTAGGTTTCACTCTAGATAACGGAGGGATTGCAGGGCTATCAACACGAATAGCGTTCAAACTAGCCTCATCCAATACAATAAGTTTTAACCGCTCAATACTTTCTTGCAACCCACTTAGCTCACCAATAAAAGCATCATCATCAACACGTGATGACAACGTATGAATTTCTGCATTTAAAGCCCGTGACCCGCGATAATATTGCGGGCCTGACGAGACTTCAAATAACACTCCCTTAGCAACAGGCTGTCCATTTGACGTCGAGTCTAACGGGTTAACGATATTCAATGTCTTGGCAATAGCCAAAGCTTCTTGTAACTGAACAATTCTTCGCAACCGCTTTTGCTCCGCTGTTTTTCTTTTGGCTGCAATATCAATATTAATAGAAATAAGTTTAGTACTGCGAGCATTTTCAAAATTCACGATAGCTTGGTCTAACGTAATCTGTGCAACAAAGTCGACATATTTATTCACCAGGTTGGCAGCGCCATCAGCTGAACCCCATTCCATACTGATAGATAATAGTTCGCTATTCTTTTTATCTGCCCCAATCGACAAAATGCCAAGAAAACGTTCAAACAAGGCGTATATTTCTGATTCCGTTAACGGCTCGCTAGCATTCCCCCCCCTAAAATACGCACCGAGACTTTCCTGTTCAAAAAATGCTCGCTTAATACTAAGTGAATTCGCATTACGTACAAAATCAGTATAAATAGAACCCGCACTCACACTGCCGCCGCTAATTTGGCTAAAGGTCTGAATGTCTTTCTTTAACGGGGGTAATAAATACGTTGTCGCCTTAAACACCGGGGGTGTCAGCAATGCAATCGCTATAGCAACGGCCGTACATAAAACGGTTATTACCACAATGGTTTTCCAACGCCGCACGAGTGTACGGAACAGATCTAACAAATCAATTTCATCATCTTGGATATAATGTACTGCGGGCTGATAGCTGCCCTGAGGCACCTGTTGATATCGATGCGGGTTCTCTGTATTCATTATGAAATCATCCTAATTACTACGACCTGAACTACGGCCTATACTACCAGTGGCAAGTTCTAAAATCAGCCTTCTACCCCGTTCTTCCATGATTTTTTAGTTATTTTACAGACGATCCCCTACACCCCTTGCACTTATAGATAAATAAGGCAAGCCAAACAAACAACATTACAACGTATATGTAACGATCAACACTGCACTTATTCCACTAGCCACACCCAGCACAGCAGCAATGAGAATATCCCCCAAATAATGCACCCCCAATATAACCCGAGACAGCGCAATAACTAACACAAACGCACTCATCAACACTACCAGTGATGGTTCAAACATTCCTAATCCAACCAAAAATGAGACCGCGTGGGTAGTATGACTCGAGGGGAAGCTATACTGGCCACCTGCTTTTGTTTTTGCGATCATGTCATCAAATCGAACAAATGGCCGCTGTCGCTTTATACGGTTTTTAATCGGTTTAAAACAAAAAACGTTAACCAGTGCAGCGAGCAACATCGATAAACTCACATACAAACCTTGCTTACCCTCAATTATAGGGAACCCCACAATCAAAACCAACCAAATCGGCCCATCACCCAGCCAGCTAATTTTCTGCAGAAGCGTAATTAGCTGTTTATTCTGAAGAGTAAAATAACAACGGCGAGTAACAACCTCGTCCCAATGCACTAACTTCTGTAAAACCACCGATTTACCACCTTTATAGATCTACACCAAATAGCTTATTGTTAAATATGCTACACTCTCCACCCTACAACTAACAGCCTTCAAAACGAAACCACGCCTGATATGAGTACGACCTCCCACCCTACGTTTTCAGTAATAGATGACAACGAGCTATTCATTGTCATCAACAAATCACCCGGCATAAGCTTTCACTCTGAAAGTGGCGATCCAGGCCTTTTTGAACAAGTTAAAAGTGCGTTATCGCTAGATGAATTATACCCAGTCCATCGTCTCGACAAAATAACATCAGGACTACTGCTATTCGCCAAAACGAAGCAATCCGCCAGCGACTTATCAGCGCTTTTCCGTTTGCGTCAAGTCAGTAAATATTATCTAGCAATATCTGACAAGAAACCGAAAAAGAAACAAGGTTTAATTAAAGGTGACGTGGAAGCCTCTCGCCGAGGAAGCTGGAAACTATGTAAATCGCGGGAGAACCCTGCCATTACCCAATTTTTTAGCCATTCAATTAAACCCGGCATGCGCTTATATTTGCTCAAGCCTCATACGGGGAAAACGCATCAAATTCGAGTTTCACTCAAAAGCCTTAGCGCCCCCATTGTAGGGGATATGCTTTACCATAATGCATGGGAAGCAAGCAAAGCCGACAGAGGGTATTTGCATGCTTATGGGTTATCATTTTCGCTTCACGATAAAAGCTATGCATTTATTGACCCGCCGAGTATTGGCACTCTATTCCTAGAAGAAAGCACTCAGAAAGTAATACAAGAACAATACGCCTCTCCCGATACATTACCCTGGCCTGCGTTGTAGACGTAGAATTATAAATAAACCCTGCTTCAAGGTGAGGAAACCTCTTACTCATGGCTTTATCATTTCATCGCAGTCACATTGCCGTCAGCATCATTTGCCCCATTATCCCGGCAAACGTATCACCTCTTATCAAATACCTTGAAGCGCTTAACCATTCGCTGCATTCCCACCCAACACAAGAACACCCGCTATTTCACAAAATTAATACCCACCATTTCTGCCGGTGGACCGTACTACCTGCAAGCACAGGTAAACAAGGAACGTATCCTGCACAATTATTGTTTGAATCAAATATTGATGGACCTCTCGATCTCTACTTAGAACTCTTAATTCAACAAGATAGAGATACATTAACAACAATTTACCAACACTGTGAAGGCTTTAACGCATCCTCAATAAAACGCTATTTATCCGAACACAACATTGCAGCCCCCGTTCATTATCGAGGTGCTCATTTTCACAGCCAACAACAGATTCAAGACGACCAAGCACTTTACATAGAACTTGAATGCTTCATCAATGAAAAACACAACAATGGATCCCTTATAAATTACTTCGAACGAGGCTTAAAAGAGCAGCTTAGCAAGCATCTAAAAGAGAATGGTATTAACTGGCCATTTGAAACATCGCAAAAACAACCAAAATCACACTGGCCAACATTACTTGGAGGCATAGCATTACTCCCGTTTATCGCTCTGCCTCTCGGGGTATTTATTAGTGTATGGTATATCACTTTACGCAAGCATGAAAAATCCGACATACCAGAAATACACAACGATAATATGGCGGCTAGGCACAACCATATTCGCCATGTCACCCAGGAAGAGCAACAAGCCACCCAAAGCCCGATGACCAGTATTGTAGAGATCAAACCCGGTCGATTCCGGCTGATAACACTCAAAGTTGTCTTATGGGCTATCAACCTACTTGCAGATATTTTTTACAACAAAGGTAAACTCGGCTCGATCAATACCATCCATTTTGCTCGCTGGCTGATTATCGACAATAACAAACGCCTGGTATTTTTATCCAATTACGACGGCAGCTGGGAAAATTACCTCGGTGATTTCATCGACCGAGCAGCTATGGGTTTAACCGCCATATGGGGCAATACAGAAGGTTTTCCAGCAGCAAAAAGATTGCTTCTACAGGGGGCAAAAAATGATATTGCGTTTAAAGCCTTCGCCCGTAAAAGCCAATTAAAAACACATTGCTGGTATAGCGCCTACCCGCAACTAACACTACAAAACGTTCTTAATAATAGCCGGATCAGACAAGGTTTTAATAAGCCCATGAATGAAAAACAACTGTCAAAATGGTTAACCGAATTTTAGAAAACAGCCTGTTATAAGAACAACAACAAGGGCGCTAGCAATGCAGCCAATAAATTTTTCCAATATTCAAAGCCTAATTCTATATGCCTATAAAGACCTGCATCATGCAGCGTATTTAATGCTCCATATTGAACACCCCGATTTATTTAAACAATGGCTTGATGACAACATCGGCAATATCACTACCAGTAACACTCGCGCAAAATCAGTGGCGCTTAATATCGCCTTTACCGCCCCAGGCCTACACAAGCTCAACCTTTCTCAACACACCTACCAGCAATTCTCTCGTGAGTTCAAAGAGGGAATCGCAACCAATAAGCGCAGCCAATTACTGGGAGATGAAGGAAACAATGCTCCGGAAGGCTGGAATTGGGGTGGCCCCTCAACACCCGACATTGACGTACTATTACTTTGCTACGCAGATTCAGGGGCAGCACTCGAAGCACAGATGTCCCACATCACCTCTGAATTGGAGGCCTACACAACACAGATACAACAGCTTAATACACAAGCGCTATTTGATCGTAAAGAGCACTTTGGATTTAAGGATGGCCTTGCACAACCTAATATCGCAGGGGTTCACTCAAAAGCAGAAGAAAGCAACTCCCTTGCTCCGGGCGAACTCTTGCTAGGCCAGGAAAGCGGCTACGGAACAACAACGCCATTTCCTCATGGGGAGAATAATTTCAGTGATTTTGGAAAGGATGGAAGCTATTTAGTATTTCGTCAGCTGGAGCAAGATGTAAAAAGATTTTGGCAGTACCTTGACCAACAAAATACAGAAGAAGATAACAAAATTTATTTGGCAGCAAAGATGGTGGGGCGCTGGCCAAATGGTGCTCCTCTCAGCCTATTTCCAACAAAAGAACCTGACCACCTAAACCCCGCCATCGCAAACAACTTTGATTATTCCGATGACCCTCAAGGCAACCATTGCCCTATGGCATCCCATATTCGCCGCACAAACCCACGTGCAACAGATCTTGGTTTATCTGATAAAAAGGACAATATCGCCAGCGTTAACCATCATCGCATTATGAGACGAGGCCGCCCCTACGGTAAACCTTTGCACAAATACCTGTCCCCTACTGCAATGATGAAAGCAGACGATACAGAACCTCGAGGGTTACACTTTTTATGTTTTAACGCTGACCTTGCTCGCCAATTCGAATTTATTCAGCAAACCTGGGTAAACAACGAGAAATTTAATGGTTTGTATAACGACCTTGACCCATTATTAGGCTCTCGCCCGAAAGAACGAGGTCCCTCTGGCGATGACTTCACCATCCCTCAAAAACCCATGCGGCATAAACTTAAAAGTATCCCTCAATTTGTCACAACTAAAGGTGGTGCTTACTTCTTTATGCCAAGTATTTCTGCGCTAAAACAACTAATAAACAGCAACGAGTAACAACCCAGCTCACACAAGCCCTGATGTATCCCGTCATAAATTAGGCATAAAAAAAGCGTCAATACGACGCTTTTTTTATGCCTAATTTATGACTTTTTCCAACAACTAGTAGGTCAAAGCGTCAGCCATTTATCAAATAGTGAGCATAGATGCTGGCTGCGTAACCCAACGCTATCGCCCAGGTCCATTTCATATGGCTGAAGAATGTGTATTTACCCTGAGATTGCCCCATCAAAGCAACACCTGCCGCCGAACCAACAGAAAGTAAACTACCACCAACACCTGCAGTTAACGTAACAAGCAACCATTGATACACCCCCATATCAGGGTTCATGCTCAATATAGCAAACATTACCGGGATATTATCCACCACTGCCGACAGTACGCCTGCTACGATATTAGCATTTGTTGCCCCCCAGCCTTCATACATAACCTGAGACACAGCACCTAGGTAACCAATTGTGCCCAAGCCACCTACGCAGAAAATAACACCGAAGAAGAATAATAGCGTATCCCACTCGGCTTTGGCCACTTTGTTAAAGATATTGAACTCCGCAACCTCATTATCGGATCGAGTAGTAATTTTGATGTAATAAGAAAACAAGAATAGATAAGACAATCCCGTCATCATACCCATAAATGGCGGCAAGTGTAGAAACTGCTTAAAGCTAACGGCTGTAACGATAGTGCAGAGAAAGAGAAGACAAATAGTGATCCCACCACGCTCCATCGAAACAGAGTCTCCAACCACTTTTGGCGTCTCGTTAGGTACAGCAAAACTCATGATCACAGCAGGAATAATATAGTTAACAACAGAGGGTATAAACAATGCGAAAAAGTCGAAGAACTCTGCCTTCTCTGCCTGCCAAACCATTAAAGTGGTAATGTCACCAAATGGGCTAAACGCACCACCCGCATTCGCTGCAACCACAATATTAATAAAAGCGATACTAACAAACTTTAGATTATCGCTGCCAACCGCCAGTACCACAGCTCCCATTAACAACGCTGTTGTCAAATTATCAGCAATCGGTGAGATAAAGAACGCTAGAATCCCGGTAATCCAAAACAGTACCTTATAGCTATAGCCTTTACCCACCAAATAAGAACGCAATGCTTCAAATACATTTCGCTCTGTCATTGCGTTGATATAAATCATCGCTGTTAACAAAAAGAGGAATAACTCTGAGTATTCCATTAAATTATGAGATATTGCTGCATCAACAATACCTTCTCCACCATCGACGCCTTTGGCGATTATCGCGACCAACACCCAGATAATGCCTGCCGCCAACATGACAGGTTTGGATTTACGAAGGTGAATAAATTCTTCCGCTATAACAAACGCATAAGCAAAAGCAAACAACACTAATGCCAAAATGCCTAAGGTGGCATCGGTCATGTCTAATGTGATCGCACTACCACTACTTGATGCCCATGCCGGAGTAATACCTAATACACTTAATACAACTAATAAATACTTAAAAGCTTTCAACTTCTGTCTCCTGGTTTTTTCGCTCGCGTATTCTACTGAATTTGAGAAAAAAAGCATCAATGAAATAACCGACACAAATCAATACTTTTCGTTTTGATGGTGTATTAGGAAATTAGCCCCATTATCGCGACTACTTGTTTCGTCGATTTTCCAGCCGTTTGTTCGCTCTTTGAAGGATTTTTTGCTTCTCATCTGCCGTTGCAGCATTCCAACCGGTAATCTCTTCTAAAGCTCGCCCGCAACCTAGGCAAATATCATCACCGTCCAAACAGCAGTTTCTAACACAGGGGCTTGTGGATTTATCAAGCGTGTTGCCAGGAATTAGCATGACAGAAACCTCTCACATCGCAAAAGTAAGTACACACCAACAGAAGAATCTTTATATATGCTTACCCTATAAGCGTATATAAAGACTGAGATTATGCCAAATTGATAACATCCCCGACAGAATAAGAGCACTAATAAACAAGAAAGGTTACTTAACACCTCTACTGATTATTAGTGTTTAAAGCAAATTTCATTGTTTCAATGCTGACAACACATCACCCATAGTGTCTCGTGCATCGCCAAACAGCATTCGCGTATTCTCCTTATAAAACAGCGGGTTATCGACACCAGCATAACCCGTTGCCATGCTTCTTTTTAAGACAACAGCTGTTTTTCCTTTCCACACTTCCAAAACTGGCATTCCATAAATAGGGCTACCTGGATCTTCCGATGCACCAGGGTTTACAATGTCATTAGCGCCAATAACCAACACAACGTCCGTCTCTGGCAGATCTTCATTAATCTCATCCATCTCCATAACAATATCGTAAGGTACTTTGGCCTCAGCAAGCAGTACATTCATATGACCAGGCAATCGTCCCGCAACAGGGTGAATACCAAATCGTACGCTAACCCCTTTATCCTTCAGTAATCGCGTAATGTCGTATACCGTATTTTGCGCTTGGGCTACGGCCATGCCATAACCAGGAACAATCACAACTGCAGAAGCATCAGCTAACATACCAGCTACCTCATCCGCCGTTGTTGATACTGTTTCTTTCGGACCACCGTCTGCTGTAGATGAAACGCCAACACTCTGCCCAAAGCCGCCAAGAATCACACTCACAAAAGAACGATTCATCGCTCGACACATAATATAGCTAAGAATCGCACCACTACTTCCGACCAACGCACCGACAACAATCAACAAGTCATTCGACAACATAAACCCTGTTGCCGCCGCAGCCCAACCGGAATAGCTATTTAGCATGGAAACTACCACCGGCATATCCGCACCACCAATACCCATCACTAAATGCATACCCAACAAAAATGACAGTACCGTCATGATCAATAGGTAGGTTAATGCCGAATCATGCTGCGCATTGGAAAACATCACCCCCAAAACAACGGAAGCAATTAAAATCCCCAAATTTAGCCAGTGACGCGCAGGTAACATCAGCGGTTTACTGGCAATGCTACCCCGTAGCTTTCCAAAAGCAATTACCGAACCGGTAAACGTCACACCACCAATAAAGACACCAAGAAAAATCTCAATCTCATGAATAACTTGCTCAGCAACACTGTTAAATGTTTCTGCACCTAAAAAACTGGAAATACCCACGAGCACTGCAGCTAAACCTACAAAACTATGTAAGATCGCAACCAGCTCCGGCATTTGTGTCATTTCAACACGTTTGGCCAATGTAAAACCGATGGTACCACCAATAACAATGACAACGGCCAACACACCATAACCCGTCACGCTTTCACTGAGAATCGTTGCCAATATCGCAACAGCCATGCCAATAATACCGAACCAATTCCCCCGTTGAGCCGTTGCTTGATTGCTTAACCCGCTTAAACTAAGAATAAACAACACGCTGGCACCGATATATGCAGCAGTTAATACACCTTCTGACATATTGATAACCCCCTATTTACGGAACATGCGCAACATGCGCTGAGTGACAGCAAATCCACCGCCAATATTAATCGACGCAATTAACACGGCAATTGCCGCTAGAATGGTGATTGGTTCCCCCAGCCCCCCCGAGATCTGTAACATCGCTCCAATAACAATGATGCCACTAATGGCGTTGGTCACACTCATTAAAGGTGTATGTAAAGAGGGGGAAACATTCCACACCACTTGATACCCAACAAAGCAAGCCAACACAAACACAATAAAGTGCGATAAGAATGCGGGCGGTGCTACATAACCAATACCTAACAACAAAACACCAACCGCTGCTAACACTGGAACATTAACTTTTTTGGGGCCATCATCAACAATGTCTTTTTTCGGAATTTCTTTTGCAACCGCAGATTTCGCAATAGCAGGAATTTTTAACGGCGGCGGCGGGAAGGGTAGCGTTCCTTCGTATACAACCGTTGCGCCACGAATAACGTCATCTTCCATATCAATAGAAAAACCATCACCTTTACACATGTCCGTCAGTAGATGAACCAAGTTCTGAGCATATAAACTACTGGACTGTGTTGGCAGACGGCTTGGTAAATCCGTGTAACCAATGATCGAAACCCCGTGCTTTACAACAACCTGATCCTTTTCTGTTAGCTCACAGTTCCCCCCTGTCTCTGCTGCCAAATCAACAATCACACTACCTTCTTTCATGGCTGCAACCATATCTGCAGTAATCAATTTCGGCGCTGGGCGGCCTGGAATTAATGCTGTGGTCATAATAATATCCACGTCTTTGGCTTGCGCCATAAACAACGCCATTTCCGCATCAATAAACTCTTTGGACATTACCTTGGCATAACCGCCCTCGCCCGAGCCATCTTCTTCAAAATTCAATTCTAAAAACTCGGCTCCCATGCTTTCCACTTGCTCTTTCACTTCAGGGCGAGTGTCGAAGGCACGAACAATTGCTCCTAAACTATTCGCAGTCCCGATACCGGATAACCCTGCAACACCAGCACCAATAATCATCACTTTAGCTGGAGGGATACGTCCTGCAGCTGTAATCTGGCCCGTAAAGAAACGACCAAAATGGTGACCCGCTTCCATAATCGCACGGTAACCGGCGATATTTGCCATCGAGCTTAGAGCATCCATTTTTTGAGAACGGGAAATTCGAGGTATCGCATCAATGGCAAGTGCAGAAACTTTTTGATTTTCGAGTTGTTTAAGTAATTCTTCGTTTTGAGCGGGTTGTAAAAAGCTCACAAGAGTCTGACCGGCTTTGAGTAATTCTACTTCGTGAACATTTAACGTGGGGTTATGTTCTGGAGCACGAACCTTTATAACAATATCAACATCGCCCCAACATTTAGCGGTATCGATTTCGATGCTCGCCCCGGCGTCCTGGTAGGCTTCATCCGTAAACGATGCTGCACTTCCGGCACCAGATTCGATAACAATATCAAAACCGAGTTTTTGTAATTTTTTAACCGACTCAGGGGTTGCTGCAACACGCCGCTCCCCCTGATGAACTTCTTTTGGAATACCAATCTTCATTCATTTACTCCAGCAACGTGGGTTTACGGCTGAATTAATTTAAGCATGAATATTGGTGAAGATCATTAACATAACGCAAAAGAGTAAGATTCCTATCAACAACCAAACATCAACAAATGTGTTATCTAATTCTACTCAAGCGCTAAGCGTTCATAAATTACACGTTCAAGAAATCTGCTTTTCGCTTATTCAAAAATGCATTGATCCCTTCTTGCCCCTCTGCACTGCACCCCTGTCGTGCAATCGCTCGGGCTTCCAATTCCATCTGCGCTTCAAAACCTTGGTTAGCAGAGGCATGTAATAATTCTTTCACCTCACGATATGCCGCTGTTGGCCCTTTAACAAATCGTTTGGCAACGGTTAATGCCGTATCCATTAATACATCTTCCGCAACCGCTTGGTTAATCATTCCCCAGGCTACAGCTTCTTCCGCCGTAACCGGGCGATTGGTTAACATCAATTCCTTTGCTCGACGTTCACCGACAAGACGAGGAAGGCTGTAGCTAGCACCTCCGTCAGGTGTTAATCCAACAGCGGTATAAGCCATAGTGAACGTTACGGGGTCAGCGGCAATGGCAATATCACCCAATAGCGCTAAGGACATACCGGCACCGGCAGCTTTACCATTGATAGCAGTTATTAGTGGAGCTCCCATACGAGAAAAGCGAGCCAATGCGCTATGCAAATAAGATGTTAGCTCTTTTAACCCTTTGCCAATATCACTGCCCATTTCTGCAAAGCTAGCTACATCGCCGCCAGCACTAAAAAATGGCCCATTACCCGTTAAAATAACACAACGGATCTCAGGGTTTTCATCACATTCAATGGCCACAGACATCAATTCTTTTGCCATAGCCAAATCAATAGAATTCGCCGCCTTCGGTCTATTTAAACGAATAGTGGCGATATTGTCTGCAATGTTAAACTCAATGGTTTGATAACTCATACGGGGTCCCCTAGAATAAAAGCAGCAATGTTGCACTAAAAACCAGGGTTTGCAAGAACAAAAATGACTAGAGGGTCAACCACCAAACAGTGTCAACACGAACCACTTTGATAGACCTATCAAACGGACCTGTTATTATAAGCATCAAAATCTGGCAATCCACTGCAATACTCTTCCCCAATTAAAGGGGAAGACAGGATAAAATCCGCAGTCGACCGGTTGCATGCAACGGGTACATTCCAGACAGCTGTTATCCTCAATAACGCCTTTACGTCTGGGTCATGGGGCATAGGTTCAAAGGGGTCCCAGAAAAAGATCAGCATATTGATTTCACCTTCTGCGATTTTGGCACCAATTTGCTGGTCACCACCCAATGGGCCACTCAGCAAAGGCTCAACTTCTAAGCCTGTCTTTTCTGTCACCATTTTCCCCGTTGTTCCCGTGCCATATAGTTTATGGCGTAACAGTTCATCCCTATGAGCAGTAACCCACGCCATTAACTCAGGCTTTTTATTATCATGGGCGACTAATGCAATTCGTTTTTCGGCCTTAAAAACCCGTGTATTCTCACTCATTTAATACCTCTCAAAAAATAGCCATTGCTGGTTTTATCGCTTATACGTACACTAGCGGACACCCTAGAAAATAGAAAGAAAGCCTTTATGAAAACAGTCATTATCCCCGTTACAAAATTCGAACAAAACTGTTCACTATGGATCTGTGAAGAAACAAAAGAAGCTGCAGTCGTTGACCCTGGTGGCGATGTGGATAAAATCATTACCGCAGCAGCAAAAGAAGGCGTGAGCATCACCAAGATTTTTCTTACCCACGCCCATATCGACCATGCCGGTGCGACAGCAACCTTGTCAGAAAAATTTGATTTACCCATTATAGGTCCACACAAAGGGGATCAGTTTTGGATTGATTCCTTAGAAAAGCAATCAGAGATGTTTGGTTTTCCAGACTGCAAAATCTTCACCCCAACACAATGGCTTAATGATGGCGATACTGTGAGTTTTGGTAACGTCACACTTGAGGTGTACCATACGCCAGGGCACACCCCCGGACATGTCATATTTTTCAATAAAAACGCCAATATTGCTGCCGTAGGGGATGTGTTATTTGCAGGTTCAATTGGTCGCACGGATTTCCCCGGCGGGGATCACGACACATTAATCAACGCTATAAAACAAAAACTTTGGCCTTTGGGTAACGATGTATCTTTCATTCCTGGTCACGGCCCAATGTCTACCTTTGGTGCTGAACGCCAAAGTAATCCCTACGTGCATGACTAAAATCAATAGTTAGACTACATTGTAGGCATAACGTATTTTTCTCTTAAATGCTTATCTAGGAAATGCACTATGTCTACGACCCAAAAAAATCACTCAAACTTTCTGTGCTTGCTGCTGCAATGTCTCCTTTATTAGGGTTAGGGCTTAGCCAAACGGTTATCGCCGCAGACAGTATCGCGGAAGCTCTTAAAGAAGGTGATACGGTTACGTTATGAAAATGTAGAGGTAGACGATAAAGTCGATACCACTCAAGATGGATCCGATGCGATCACATTAAAAACTCGCGCCACCTATACCTCTGGCGATTTTAACGGTTTTGGGATGACACTTGAGTTTGATGATGTTACGTCATTAAAAAGCGTAAACTACCCTGACAAGGTGAACAGCGGTGAAAGTGGCCCCACTATCGCTGATCCTGAAGGTACCGGTGTAAACCAAGTGTACATAAGCTATAAAGCAATGGACACCACGGCTAAATACGGTCGCCAACGTATTTTAATAGGCAACCAACGTTTTGTTGGTGGTGTCGGCTGGCGACAAAACGAACAAACCTATGATGCTTTGAGCGTTAGCAATAACAGCATTAAAAACCTGACCGTATTTGCTGCCCACGTTTATAACGTGGATGGTATTACCGGAACAAATACAGATCACGACACCAATTTATTAAATATTGCCTATAAGACACCTATAGGTAAAGCGACGACTTACTACTACGATGTAGAGGATGAGAGCGCAGAAGCAGGATCAAAAACCTTAGGTGCTAGCTTCGCAGGTAAAGTCGATGCAGGTGATGCCAAAATCCTATTCAACGTTGAGTTCGCAAAACAATCAGAAAATGCCAAAACTACTGACTATGACGCCAACTACACCCACATAATGGGTGGTGTATCTATCGCTGGGATCACTGCCAAGTTAGGCCTTGAATCATTAGGCGCAGATGATGATGCTGGTATTGGATTCGCAACACCACTTGCAACCAAGCATAAATTCCAAGGCTGGACGGATAATTTCTTGGCAACTCCATCCACTGGGATCGACGACCTATATGTATCCGTAGGGACAAAAGTTGCTGGCATAAAATTGTTAGCCGTTTATCACAATTTCACTACGAATGAAAAGGATGTCGCAGCGGGCATCAAAGATGGCGACGAACATGGCTCTGAAATTGGCTTTGTTGTAGCGAAAAAACTGGATAACGGTATTGGCCTTAGTCTTAAATATGCTGACTTCAGCAAAGGTGATGACGCCCTCGGCAAGAAAGACACCACCAAGCTTTGGTTAAGTTCCACTTACAAGTTCTAAATGACAGCCAACTAATAATACTAATGTCGTAACACACCTCTCTCTGCGGCGGTTTAATATAGCTCCTATACCGTCGCGGACTTCCCCCTCCCCATTTCTTGCACACTCTTGCGCTAATCTGTTCTCATTCGTCTAGAATTCACGTTATATTGAGCGTTTCTAGATTTATTTACCCAGCGAGTACACAGCAAGGATTAAAGTTTGGCGTTATTCCCTACTCCAAAAAGCATCAAAACCAAGCTATTTCTAACCATGCTAATGGCATCCAGTGGCGTGGCTATTTGTATGTTTTTGGTAATGCAATGGAGTTTTGACAGAGGTTTTTTAAATTACGTTAACACTCAAGATAGAGAACAAAGCGCCGCGCTTAGTGCTTCATTAGCAATTGAGTACGCCTCTGCTGATAGCTGGAAACAACTTGCTAGAAACCCTCAAAAATGGCATCAACTCATCTCTGGCAGCAGCCCTGACCTATTTTCATCCCCACCACGACACAAAAAAGGGCCAGGCCACCCACCTATCGAACATCGACGCCCTCCTAAAGCAGACCTTCAACGACCTGAGCCCCCTCCTCATCGTCGTCGGCCACCACCTAACCAACAACGCCCCCGAGTTGCGCTGTTCGATGCTGACAAAAATACTGTGTTTGGGCCACCAGAAGGCGCTCGTGTATTCTCACTTTCACCCATTACCTTAAACGAGCAGACAATTGGCTACTTAGGCATTAAACCCATCAAAGAGCTCTCCGATGCCCATGACCTAGTTTTTGTTCAAGAACAAAGCCAAACATTTCTATTAATTGCATTAGTAATGATGGTTATTTCCATGTTGCTTTCTATCCCTATTGCAGGGCATCTCGTCAAACCGATTAAACACCTTGAAAAAGGCACTCAGCGATTAACCTCAGGTAAGTTTGACACTCAAATCCCTGTAATCACCAGGGATGAGCTCGGCACTCTATCCACCAACTTTAATATCTTAGCCAACACACTAAAAGAAAATGAAAGTGCTCGTCAGCAATGGGTCGCTGATATTTCCCATGAACTTCGAACGCCTCTTGCGATATTAAAAGGTGAAATAGAAGCCCTTGAAGATGGCATTCGCCCATTAACGCCTGAGAATATTATCTCCCTTGGTCAAGAGGTGGAACATCTAACTCATCTAGTAGGAGACCTATACGAATTATCCATGTCAGACATTGGTGCACTTAACTACCAGAGATGCCCCACTGACATTCTTCCGATTTTGGAACATTGTGCTGAAACCTTTAAGGACCAATTCTCAAGTAAAAATATAACCTTGTCATTTGATTCGATGAACCTAGATAAAGCCGCGTTGTTTGTTGACCCTCAACGCATCAAACAACTGGTTAATAATTTGTTAAAAAACAGCTATCGTTATACAGATAAAAACGGCAATAGTGTGTTAACTATTGAGAAGGGACACAACGAAATGCTAATTCACCTGCAGGACTCTTCTCCTGGCGTAGCCAAAGAGGAAATCCCTCGGCTATTTGAGCGGCTATATCGCGTAGATTCGTCTCGCAATCGTGCCAGCGGAGGTGCCGGATTAGGTTTAGCTATTTGCAGTAATATTGTCACTGCACACGGTGGAACGATTAACGCCCAACCATCTCCTCAAGGTGGTTTATGGGTTACCGTACGATTACCCATAACACACGTATAACGCTTAGAAAATGCATCCAAAACAATAAGGCACAACTAATGACAAACAATGCGACATCAAGCAGCACTATCCTTATTGTTGAAGATGAAGAAAAACTTGCCCAGCTACTTTCCGATTACCTTCAAAATTCAGGATTCCAAACACACTGCATTTACGAAGGAACAAGTGTTGCTGCATGGGCTAAAATAAACAAACCTTCACTGATACTTTTGGATTTAATGCTACCAGGAAAAGATGGCATGGATGTATGCAAAGACATCCGTGCATTCTCTAACACTCCTATCATTATGGTTACCGCTCGCGTTGAGGAAATTGACCGACTTATAGGGTTAGAACTCGGAGCCGATGATTATATCTGTAAACCTTTTAGCCCAAGAGAAGTCGTTGCCAGAGTCAAAGCAGTATTACGTCGAACTGGGACAACCCCCTCTTCCTCTGACTCAATTATTAAATTAGACGAAAGCCGCTACCAAGCCACGGCAAATGATCAACCGTTAAATCTAACGGCTGTAGAATTTCAATTATTAAATATTTTAGTAACCGATCCTGGGCGCATTTATTCTCGCGAACAACTGATGGACCATATCTATAATGACCACCGCATTGTTAACGACAGAACCATCGATAGTCATATTAAAAAATTGCGTAAACGTATTGGGGAAGTAATACCCAACACCACGATTATTCACTCCGTATATGGTGTTGGCTATAAGTATGAACCAGAAGTATAAACCGAAAGCTCACATCAAGTCATTGGAACAGCCCATTGCTCTGGCTCTTCACGTTTATCAAAAAATGCCATTTTCGCAAGTTTAAGCCCTTTCAATCCCATAATTTGCCCGGCAGTTAAAAAGCCCGCCATCATCGAGCCAACAACACCCGCAGACAATACATCCTGCCCTGTCAGATACAGCCCAGGTATTGATGTTTTAGGTTGCAGCCATTCTTGATCAAATCGATTCATATCATGATCAATACCGTAAAGCTCACCTTTGGAGTAATAACAAAAGTAATCCGTTGATAACGGTGTTGATGTTTCGTAATAATCAATCTTGCCCCGTAAATGTGGCATTTTCTCAAAAAGGGCTTCTAACATTCGCTGAGAAAAGTATTCTTTAAGCTCCTCGTAGTCCTCTCCACGCTTGCCCCAAGTTTCATCTTTCCACTTTTCAAAAATATGGTAAGGCGTTGGGGCCACTATCTCGATAGTCGAACGACCTGGGTACTTATTATTAAACTCAGGGTCTTTTGCTGAAGGAAAAGACACATACACAACCGGAAACGGTTTTTTATAATCATCAAAAAAACGATCCGTATTTTCATCGTGTTTTTCATCAGCGTACATCCAAAAATTGGTAGAAGGTAAATCGTGAGACTTAGAATCCCCCTTTAATCCAATATACATACCCAGATGCGCATAAGATGGTGACACTTTCTTTAGCTTTTTGTCATAACCATGTTTTCGACTGACAGCTTCTGGCAACAATTTGCCAAAAGTATTAAACACTCCCGCATTACTAATTACCAAGGGTGAACGGATATCAGTACCATCCTTCATTCGAACACCAACAGCTTTACCTTTTTCTACTAAAATCTTCTCAACCGATGCATAAGTGAACACTTCACCGCCACTGGCCTGTACTACTGGAATGATTGTTTCTGCGATCTTTGAAGCACCACCGATGGGATAAAAACCACCATTAAAATAATGTTTGGCAATCAGCGCATGAATAATAAATGCTGATCTTTTCGGGGTCATACCACAATCACCCCATTGCCCCGTTAATACCGCAATCAGTTTTTCATTTGATGTTAGCTCACGTAGAACCTCGTAGGTATTACGATTAAAATACTCTGGCATCAATCGTTTGGTAGCAAGTGATAACGCTTTTTGCTGCCAAGGTTTAAATAATTTACCCATGGTAAACCATTGCATACCTTTGCTTGCCTCATCAATCATGTGTACGTACTTATCGATAACAGCACTTTCTTCTGGGAATTTACGTTTTAATTCATTCTTAAACGCTTCTTTTCCTTTTACAAAATTGAACTCTTCATCACCGAGAAATATTCGATCATAATTATCATCCATAGCAGCCCATTTAAGATTACCGTCGGTGACAAAATCAAACAATTTACGACCCATCGTGGGATAGCCCATATCACCAATGTAGTGCACACCCACATCCCACTCATAGCCATTCCGGGAATAGCTATGAGTGTAACCACCAGCGGTATAATGCTGTTCTAGCACCAACACTTTTTTGCCCATCTTTGACATAGATGCTGCGGTTGTTAAACCTCCAATCCCTGATCCAATAACGATAGCGTCATAAGAGCCATCCAGTCGACTTGGACGGTAGCGCTTACCGATACGAATAGTACTAGGGGCCAAACCTGATGTTTTCTCTTTCTTCTTTTTTGTCGGCTCTTTATTAGTCACATCTTGATTTGTGCCATCACTCGTATCAGTCATCTTCCATCTCCAAGGTGTTCAACCATGCTCATCTTAAAATAAACAATCAGCTTATATTCAATTTTTTGAATACGCAACAAATTGAGAAAATACAAAAAATATCCGCTAAAATGCGTTATTCGCTCTATTTGAGACCATCACTACTACCCCAAGGAAAGCTATGTCCCTTAGGCACGCCATACTCGCTATGCTCGATATTGAAAAAGGCTCCGGATACGACCTGGTAAAACGTTTTGACCAGTCTGTAAGTTATTTTTGGGCAGCGTCATACCAGCAAATTTATCGAGAATTGCAAAAACTGGAGTCTGAAGCGCTACTTGAAGCTGAGGAGGTAATACAACAAGGAAAGCCTGATAAAAAGATTTATGAAGTCACCCCCAACGGTATTGTTGAACTGCAAAAATGGCTAGAAAAACCTGCCAAAGCCATGAAAATCAAAGAACCTTTACTCATCAAGATATACGCTGGAGAGCTTGCAGACAGCAAGCATTTAATTGAAGAAATATCCCAACACCGTTCAGCACACGCAGAACGGCTACAACAATATCAAGAAATGAGCGAGGTTCTTATTAACTTAGAGCAACCATTACGCTCTAAGTACTTCCTGCCACATCAAACACTAAAACTAGGCATTAAAATTGAAAAAGCCTGGTTAGAGTGGGCTGACGAGACACTACAGGCAATAAATTAAAAGGTAATATTCACTCTCATTAAGCCAGAAAACACCGCAAATTTAAGGCGAAAGCCACATTTCCTCCCTATTTGCTCCTTAGTTGGTTTCTAGACTAGATATAAATCCAAAGATAGAAATCACAACACTCAAGGAGAACAACCATGTCATCAAACAACAACCAAACAGGAAACAACGTTAACAGCGAGTTTAATAGCTCGTTCGATAACCCTTATAATAACGTCGCCAGCTCCCCAAACAGCCCAATCAAAGGTGCAATCGTTATGCTTTTTGCCATTTTAGTGAGCATTAGTGGCATGCTTGCAGCAGCAAATTCGTACGGTAATTCAGGCGGTAATGCGGACCAAAACCACCCACAGGGTAAAAAGCACAGAGGGCCAGACTTTGACGCAATCGCAACCCAACTGCAATTAACAGAAGACCAAACCGAGCAACTCAAAACGTTATTAAAATCACACCACAAAAACCGAAGGCAAGAACGACAATCACAACAACAGAAGCGCCAGGGTGAACACCAAGCGAAACGGGAATCCCACAAACATGCCCTAGACACCGAACTTTCAGACTTTCTAAGCGAAGAACAAATTACTGATTTACACGAAATACTACAAAAGAATCGCCCGCCTCGCCCTTGTGATCGACCATGTGAACACCGAACAGCCTCAAACTACCAATGAAAACAAACGGTTGATAGCTTTTATTATCACGAAACCGAAACGAAACCTTGCTATCAACCGCCGCTTACGAATACAATAGCGGCCTCTGCGGGCTTGTAGCTCAACTGGATAGAGTACCGGCCTTCGAAGCCGTTGGTTGCAGGTTCGAATCCTGCCAGGCCCACCATATTTTTCCGCAGACCTCGCCAGAAAAACAACTAGCCCAAGCTTACCCATTGTTCACTTTCTTTCCAAAGTTTTTCAGCTAACACTTTATCTTGCCCAGCATTCGATGCCAAAGCTACCTTACTATCGTCATAATATAACCCACTCTGATTTTCTGTCTCACTACTCGTAGCACAGTACAATGTTGTTTGTGCTCCTTCGTCTGTATTCAACATAAAGAACTTTATTAAACGATCCAGTGGCCATGGAACAGAACGCCAAACATCAGAGGCCACAACGCCTGGATGAAGTGAATACGTGGTAATCCCTGTTCCTTCAAGCCGCCGAGATAACTCTGAGGCAAACAAAACATTTGCCAGCTTGGCAATAGCATATTCTTTTAAGCCCGTGGACGAAGTCGTGGGCCTACGCACAGCTGCAAAATCAATATCCTTCGCTTGTTTATGAGCCTGACTAGACACAACAACAATACGGGATGGTGCAGCCTGCTTTAACGACGTTAATAACAATTGCGTTAGCAGAAAATGTCCGACATGGCAGGTGCCGAACGCCAATTCAAATCCCGATTCTGTCATCCCTTTTTGACCCGCTAACCCAGCATTCGCCACCAACAAATGTAACGGTAAATTCCGGCCAACAAAAAGCGCCGCACAACGTCTTACAGAATCAAGCTCCCCCAAATCTAACGGTATAAATTCAGCTTTTATCCTACCGGTACTGGAGTTATTGATCTCATCAAGTACCGACTGAGCTTTGGCTTCGGAACGACATGCCAAGAAAACATGCATACCGCTGGCCGCTAGTGCCAATGCTGTTGTACGGCCAATACCACTACTCGCCCCGGTTACCAGCGCAACTTTCCCTTCAAGCTGTTCATTGTTAATCATTCTAACGCCCCGCCTTCATTCGCTCTTCTATCGTGTTTACCAAAACCGATGCAAACTCATCTACATTCGGCGCCAAGATACGCACACCTAGATTCAGAAAAAGCTTCACAAAGCCCGCCGCCAAAAAAAACAACACAATCGTGAAGAAAATAGCAGATGCGGAAAACACCCCAATAGGCATCACAATATTGCCCTGAGAGGTTTTCATCGTACGGTCCACCTCTGAGATATTGACCAAATATGCGTGCAACGGGTTCGCGGTTGGGGCCTGCACAAACTCATAACCCCCCATCAACAACGCCGCAATCCCTGCGACTCCCGCCAATATAAAGATATACCCCATAAAACGACGCGCCATAACATACCCCCAATATTATTGATTTTAGGGGTATGTTAACTCACATTACCAATCCATTCACTTCCAAGATTGCAGGGTTTTTGTTAATCCCTTTGAATGGCCTAAATTACTCTCCATCAGTTTTTTAATTTCACCACTTTCATAAAGCTCTTTAAAACGCTTTTCGAAACGTGCTTTAGCGGCAATGCCCTTAGGGGTATCAGCAAAGCCAAAGTAGATAGGAGAAGACAATACCGACTCCACAATTGCGAACTTATCACTAGCCAACCCTGCCCCTTCCATTAAGGGCTCAAGATCTGCTTTGTAATCCAATACGGCATCCGCGCGACCGGCAGCCATCATCTTCATCATGTTCGCCAACGAAACTTTCTCGGTATACTTCATTTTAACATCCGTAATGGCATCAAATGCATAACCAATCTTTGCCATCACTTTTTTGCCTTTCAACGTTTGCATGCCTTTCCATGATTTAGCCACATCTGCAGATACCACAGCATCAACAAGATCTTGCTCCACAACATAAGCTGCCATGTGCTTATCAGGTATCTCGCCAAAATAAACCCCCAATACAACATCTGCCTTACCGGTTTTAACCATTTCTAAGGATCGCGCATAAGGCAACACCGAAAATTCCACGGAGTCTGTTGGTTCGTTATAAATTGCCTTCAAAAGGTCAATATAATAGCCTTTCCCTTCTTTAGAGGTATAACCTTCCCACACATCAGTCACAATCTTTAATTGCCCAGCCATTACATTGTTGGCCAATAACAACCCCAGTATCACAATAATTATTCTCATATCCTTAGCCTCTATTAATAAAGATCCCAGTCAGTGTAGACCAAATAGCAAGCACACCTAGTCCATATGCGCTTGCTATTTGGTGTTGCTTCACGTCTAATTTTGAGAGCAGCGGCGAAAAAACCAACAATCAGAACCCGCTGACAAAGCCTGATGGAGGCATATATGCGTTTTATCTCAATTATCTTGTGTTGTTTTTCTTTGGTTGTGGGGAGTACAACCGCCATGGCAGATTCACCGTCACTCAATAAAATGCTACCTGCATACGCCAAAGCGTTCGCTGGCAAAAGCAAAGTTCCTTTTCAGCTTCCTCACCCTGAGCTCTTAGACATTAAAAAACTTGATGGCTCTGTCGCGAGCCTTCCAGTGGTTGATAGTTATCTCAGCGGTTTATATAAAGACAAAGCCAGCTTAACGCACAAAGATATCTCTATGGTATCGATGTTGGCCGGAGCCTATATCGGTCAGACTATTATCAACACCTCTAAAAAGGGCCACCAATGGACATTGCTAACCGAATATGCAAAAAAACACCCAACCACTAAACGCTCCGAGCCTGAAAGCGTTTACACTGAGTATGTTCTCACCAATAAAGCAGAAAACCTCTCCATGCCAATCAATCAAGTGGCCCACTATCTAGATTCTGGCAAGGCATTCAGCGCTAAAGAATATGCATTAGAGCAGCTTAAATAGTAGAGAGTTTTTCGTAACCTTTACGAAACCTTCTAGCAAGAAAAAGATCTGTCAAAAATAAGCCAGCGACTTTTTAAATAGTTAAGTAGCTGGCTTAGCAGTCAACTAAGTAGATCATCCCCTCCCCAAAAATCACTCCTTTTCCTTCGCTAACTGCTCAAAGTCTTCCGCATAATCCTGCAATGTATTCATAATACGTTTACGCTGCTTCTTAGAAAAGGTTTTATCTAACGCAAAATATAACTGCGACAACGATTGTTTGTTTTCTAACATCTTCAATGTAAATGCATCAGTCCAGCCAAAATCTGGCGTCGTTAACAACGATTTCAAACGCGAACTATATTGTTCCGGATCCCCCCTCCCCTTCAACGTTTGTTTAAATTCCGCTCGCCACTTAAGCCCCGCCTGGTATAACTCCTCACCCATAGGCTGATACTGCGCGCCCCACTGGCTCACCAACAACTCTTGTTCATCATTAAGGGGGCCCGTCCAACGCTCAATGGTATCGATCACATCGTCGACCTGACTCTCTTGCTGCTGCTGAAGGCTTTGCTTAACATAACGTTTTCGGTAACGTTCACCATCCTTATCCAGCGCCTTATATAGCTGCGCTAATTGCTCATCACTAGCATCAACAAACACCGCAACCACATCCGGGGCGAGGCGCTCCATCAAGACACTAGCCAAACGCTCCGTCTCTCGCTGAAAGCGCTGAATTTCTTGTTCATTTAACCCATCATTTACATCATCGGCAATACTACGCAAAAGAGACGCATACTCTGGAAGCTGGCTTTTCCGATGCCAAGCTAAATAGCGCTGTAGACGTTCATCAAAAAAATCATCTTGCTCCCCGTTCATATCAAGATAATCACTGAGATACCAAGGAATCAACCAATCCAACTGGTTGTACACCAATTTAACAGAACAACCACTCGCCGCACAGATCAATATAAGTACAGCAATAACGCCTCGCCATTGCTTATATGATGTTTTTTTACTCATCGTTTGCCCCTCCACATCCCTTTCGCACAATCCCATTATTGAACAGTACCACATTAGGATTCAGACAACAGATGACTGTTTTTTCAGATCTCTAGTTCCTTTTATTTACAGAATAATCGTAATGAAGTATAAAAAACCTTGTAGCAATAACGTCACCAATAGCACGACCGATCAAGATTGCAGCAATACACCCAATATTGCGAAAAAGATCAATAAAAAAACCGGTAAAATTACCTTTAGAGAACTATGCTTGCGGTTACAATGGCTCCAACACAACAGCTCTACTACAATGCTAGAACAATCTATTAATAACAAAGGCTTACCATGGCTTCAGCGGCAATTATAGACATCGAAAGTTTCCTCGCCCCCATATCTGATGACAACCCTGTGGGCTCAGACATTCGAGAAGACCGTTCAGCAAACTCATTCTTTTATCAGATCAAAGATGCGAGAGAACGAGCAAGAACAGCTGAGCGTAATGCCATGTTAGAAAATGACGGCGGGGCGAGCGCTATAGAAGAGTGGCGCAATGTACTTGACGTTGCGCCATCGATTCTTAAAGAAGCCAGTAAAGACATTGAAGTTGCCGCATGGTATATCGAAGCCTTAGTTCGAGTTCACGGTTATGCCGGGTTTCGTGACGGGTTAAAACTTGCACAACAACTCGCCGAACACTTCTGGGATGGTATTTACCCCATTCCCGATGAGGACGATTACGAAGACGTACGAGAAACACGCTGCGCCCCCTACTCAGGTCTCAACGGTGAAGGTCGTGAAGGAACCATCATGCCACCTCTTCGTAATATTGAAATCACCGAAGACCGCGAAATGGAGCCTTTTGCCTATTGGCAGTATCTGCAAGCCATGGAGTTGCAAAAGATTGCGGACGAAGAGGTCCGTGAAGAACGCATTGCCACAGCGGGGATTAGCATTGATATCTTCCAAAAAGCAATGGATAGCTCAAGCGTCCAATTTTGCCAGGATCTCATCGAGGATATAGAAGGCTGCTTAGAAGCGTTTAAAGAACTTACTCAAACACTTGATGATAAAGGTGGCGAATTCTCCCCACCATCAAGCAATATAAAGAACATTCTCACGGAAATACTGGGTGTTATCAAACACCTATCTAAAGACAAGCTTGCACTTGCGGCTCCTGCTGAGGACTCCACTGAAGGCGGTGAAGCTAGCGATAGCGCTGATGCCGCACACGGAGCAGCAACAAGTGGCGCTAGTGTTACTGCTGGAGCGGTCCAAAACAGAGAAGAAGCGTTCAAACAACTATTACGAATCTCAGACTTCTTTATGAAAACCGAACCTCACTCTCCTGTCCCTTACGCCATTGAGAAAGCGGTTCGCTGGGGCCGCATGCCATTACATGAGCTAATGGGCGAATTATTAACAGATAGCCAAGCCAGAGAAACATATGAACTGGTTACAGGTGTCAAATTAGGCGGAGAGGACTAGACTAGATAAACCGTACAAGCAACATCAGCTTCTAGGCAGTAGCTAAAACAAGACCCAATACAACAGAAAAACACAAAACAACCAATCTCACATTCAAACCAGAAGAAAGCCAAAGGGAAACACCATGTCCGATAGCATACATGACAAACTAAAACGAGTACGTAAACCTCGTGTCCACATTACATATGATGTGGAAACCAACGGAGCCGTTGAGAAAAAAGAACTGCCCTTCGTAATGGGTGTAATGGGTGACTATTCTGGTGATAACACCGAAAACAAAAAAGCCCTAAGAGACCGTAAGTTTGTTCAAGTTGATAGAGACAACTTCAACGAAGCGCTAGCGAAGGTAAACCCTAAGCTAAATATGAAGGTAGAGAATACACTTGCCGACGATGACAGTGAAATTGCTGTTGACCTAGACTTTAAAAACCTGGGTGACTTTGAACCTAACCGCATCGTAGAACAAGTTGATCCGCTTAAAAAACTGATGGATGCGCGCAACAAACTTCGCGATCTAATGACCAAAGTCGATCGCTCTGATGAACTAGAAACCATTCTGGAAGATGTGCTACAAAGCACAGATTCATTAAATAATCTTAAAGCCGACCTTGGTGTCGACGGTGAAGGAGACAGCGAATAATGACCGATACTCAAACTGAAGGCCAAGGCGCAGAAGCATCAGAAGGCGAAAGCCTGAGCGTATTAGAACAAGCAATCGGTGCCACTAAGCAAACCGAACGTGATGAAACTCAAGACCTTCTGAAAAACCTGACCGAACAAGCAATGTCCGGTACTGTAGCCTGGGATAAGAATCTCTCGGTTACGATGAAAAATGCCATTGATGCCATTGATGCTCAAATTTCCAAACAGCTTGCGGCCATCATGCATAACGACAAGTTCCAGAAACTTGAAGGCTCTTGGCGCGGCATGAATCACTTGGTAATGAACTCTGAAACAGGATCAGGCCTCAAAATCAAAATGCTTAACCTTTCTAAGCGTGAGCTTTTTAAAGACCTTGATAAAGCCGTTGAATTTGATCAAAGCCAAGTCTTCAAGAAAATTTATGAAAGTGAATTTGGTATGGCTGGTGGCGAGCCTTATGGCGCAATGATTGGTGATTTCCAATTCACTAACCACCCGGAAGATATCGATCTTCTAACCAATATGTCTCACGTTGCTGCCGGTGCATTCTGTCCCTTCATCAGCGCCGCGAGCCCTGAAATGTTTGGGTTCGACGAATTCACTGAACTTTCCAAGCCTCGTGATCTTGAAAAAATCTTTGAGTCTCAAGAATACATTAAATGGCGCAGCTTCCGTGACAGTGAAGACTCACGCTTTGTCACCATGGTAATGCCTGCGGTTCTTGCCCGCCTACCTTACGGCGAAGACACCAAGCCTGTTGAAGAGTTTGGCTTTGAAGAAGTTGAAGCAGGCCCGGTTGCTCATGAAGATTACTGCTGGATGAACGCTGCTTATGTGATGGGTACAACCATGACACAATCATTCGCTGAAACATCTTGGTGTACAGCAATTCGTGGCGCAGAAGGCGGCGGTAAAGTTGAAGGCCTTCCAGCCCATCTATTTACCAGCGATGATGGCGACACAGACCTTAAGTGCCCTACTGAAATCGGCATCACCGATCGACGTGAAGCAGAACTTAGCAACCTAGGTTTCTTACCCCTTTGTCACTACAAAAATACAGATTACTCTGTATTCTTTGGCGGCCAAACAGCACAGAAGCCAAAAGTATATGATGACCCAGCAGCAACGGCTAATGCCTCTATCTCTGCTCGCCTACCTTACATTATGGCTACCTCTCGAATCGCTCACTTCTTAAAAGTTATGGCGCGAGACAAGATTGGTTCCTTCATGGAAGCTACCGATGCGGAAGATTGGTTAAACCGTTGGATTAATACTTACACCAACAGCAACCCCGCTGCCGGTGCAGAAATGAAGGCCCGCTACCCTCTTGCGGAAGCAAAAGTGGAAGTGAAGGAAATCCCAGGCCAGCCAGGTTCCTACAATGCAGTTGCATGGTTACGCCCTTGGTTACAAATGGAAGAACTCAGCGCCTCGCTTCGCATGGTTGCTAGTATTCCTGGTGGCGGTTGATTATTAAGCGCCATTAGCACTACATCAAAGCCCCTCCTTCGAGGGGCTTTTTGCTCGGATTCAACCTTCATGCCCACATCTAAGACCTCATCAGACACACCACTACTGGATACCCTAGAGGTTGCAGACAAATCCCGCTTTGAAACTGATCTAGACCTTTTTTTACGAGAACAAAATCCCAAGCGTGCATTAGCGCTTTGGCTAACATCACTTTCAGGTAACACCCACCCACAATCTCGACTAATTACAACCTTAGCTAGTGACATCGCCGATCTCGACGAATTAATCACCGACCAAATTAACGCCATCCTTCACGCCCCAAAATTTCAAGCTATGGAGGCTCGTTGGCGCGGTTTAAAGCTACTGACCGACGAAACACCCCCTAGTAAAAAATGCAAAGTAAAACTGCTGGATATTACGTGGAAAGAGATATCAAGGGACCAGCAAAAAGCTCTGGAATTCGACCAAAGCCAGTTATTTCAAAAGGTTTATAGTGAAGAATATGGTACCCCAGGGGGGGAGCCTTACGGGTTGATTGTTGGTGACTATGAAGTCAGTCACAAACCCAGCAATGCTCACCCGAACGACGACATGGCCACCATGAAGTGCCTGTCACAAATAGCCGCTGCCTCATTCTCTCCCATTATATTAGGAGTAGCCCCCGCATTATTTGGCGTCGATCAACACGCCGACCTTAATATCACGCTAAACTATACCCAGATATTTAAACAAGACGAATATATAAAATGGCGAGCATTTCGAGATACCGAAGACTCTCGATTCTTGGGACTTGTGTTGCCAAGAATTCTGCTTAGAGCCCCATGGCGAACAAAAAACAGTGCTTTTGAAGGGATCTCTTACATCGAAGATGCAGGTCACGCTGATGCACGAAACTATTTATGGGGCAACGCCGCATTTGCCTTCGGTATGATCATATTAAGAGAATACAACAGTGTCGGCTGGTTCTCTCATATCCGAGGGACACCGAGAAACCAGCTTGGTGGAGGGCTAGTATCTCAACTACCCGTTATTAATTTTGATTCTGATGCCCCCAATGTTGCTCAAAAACCGGTAACAAACACCATTATTACCGATGAATTAGAGCGGGAACTGAGTGAACATGGCTTTATCCCCTTATGCCAGTGCTATGACACTCCTTACGCGTCCTTCCACAGTAATGCCAGTGCGCAAAAGCCCAAACAATACCAATCACCAACGGCAACCATCAATGCCAAACTATCATCCATGTTGCAGCACATCCTTTGTGCTTCACGGTTTGCGCATTATATTAAAGTGATGGTACGTGACAAGGTTGGCAGCTTTATGTCAGCTGCGGAGTGTGAAGTCTATCTGGAACGTTGGTTATCGGAATACGTGACGGGCACAGGCGGCTTAGATTGGGAAATGCAAGCACGCTACCCTTTACGAGATGCCAGTGTTAGCATCATCGAACGCCCCGATAAACCCGGGTGCTATAATTCTATTATTCACCTGCGCCCCCATTATCAGCTCGATCAAATGGTGTCAGAACTTAAACTCACGACAGAATTAACCTCTGCCGCCACCTAAACTGATAAAGATCAATTAATGAAAAACAAACCATGTTAAATGATAACGAACAGCAAATTCGCCCTTCAGTCTTTGATCGGCTAATTGATGATTCTCCAGGCAGTAAAGTTGAGGAGGAGACCGACTCATTTCAAGCCACCAAAGCATTGCGCGAAAGTGTCCGGCGAGATTTAGAACAGCTGCTCAACACCCGGTATAGAATCACATCAGCCAAGGGCAATCCACCTGAGCTAGATCTATCTCTAGTGAATTATGGTCTGCCGGATTTGGCGACAGTAAACCTCGTAGATGAAGATACCAAGATTGAATTTTGTCGTTCACTTGAAAATACGATTCGACGTTACGAACCTCGATTTAAATCTGTTAAAGTTCATACATTAAGTAACATTGAAAATGATGACCGTACGGTACGTTTTCGCATAGACGCCATTCTCCATGCAGATCCTGCACCGGAAGTCATTATTTTCGACTCAGTCCTTGAGCCCGTTTCACGAAGCGTAGAAGTTATTGATACTGAGCGACAGTAGTGGCACAGAATTAACAATACAAAAAAACAGCCCGATCAAGCTGCACAACAAGAGAAGCAAGTAACACATGAGTGATGAATTACTCTCCTACTATGAGAAAGAACTAGCCTTTATTCGGCGTTCTGGTGCGGATTTTTCTGAGTCACACCCCAAGATTGCAGGACGCCTTCGCGTTAATGCGGATACAGTAGAAGACCCCCACGTCTCTCGATTATTAGAAGGGGTTGCGTATCTCAACGCACGCATCCAACATAAACTTGACGATGAATTCCCTGAGCTAACCGATGCTCTACTCAACGTAGCCTACCCTCATTATCTACGACCTATTCCATCGTTTTCTATTGTTCAGTTTAATGCCTCAGATGACTTGGATAGCACCTATACGATTCCCAAAAATACGCTTTTGGAATCTGACAGCTTTCAAGGAAAGTCTTGCAAATTCACTACGGGTTATGACGTTGAAATCGCGCCAATAAAAGCCGTAAATTGCGAATTGCAGGCTCGCCCTTTTATCGCCCCAGGTGCAAATCAAGTACAAAATGCAGGCGCAGTTTTACGCATAGAGATGGCCACGCTTTCTGACAAAATCGCACTCAACGAAGTTGCCCCAAACACCTTACGATTTTTCCTAAAGGGCCAACCACAGCACATGTACCCTCTTCATAAGATGATCATGAATGAAGCGGTTAAAATTGTTGTCGCTCGCAGCGAAAGCGACCCTCAGCCTATTTACCTGAATATTGATCGTATTAAACCCGTTGGCTACTCCGAAGAAGAAGGGTTACTACCTTACCCTGCTCAATCCTTTGTCGGTTATCGTTTATTGACGGAGTACTTTTGCTTTCCTGAGAAATTCCTTTTTATTGATATTGACCTTAAAGGTATATGGGATGAAGGTTTTACCAATGAGCTTAACCTTTACATCTATTTAGACAGTTCTAACACCGAATTAGAGCGCAACATTTCATCAGAAAACTTTGCCTTAGGCTGTACCCCCATTATCAACTTGTTTAAACAGCAAGCTGATCCCTTACGGCTTTCTCATACCCAGCAGGAATACCAAGTTATTCCTGACGCTCGCACCCACGATGCATTAGAGGTTTACTCTATTGATGAAGTTAAAGCGACAATGCCCGATGGCTCCACGATAGAGCACCACCGGTTCTACGGACTGCAACATCAGCTCACCAACAAAGACATTAGTCATTACTGGTACGGCACCCGAAGGGATGCCAGCATGTCCCCGACCCCCAGTAATGACGGCTCTGAGGTTTTTGTGAGCCTTACCGATTTGCACTTTAATCCGCAGACGCTGGCAAGCCAAACCCTAACAATCAAGACCCATTGCATCAACCGAGACTTACCGAGCAAATTACCTTACGGCGGAGGGCAACCGCGACTACACTGTGTTGACTCAGCGCCACCAGTTACCAGCATTAGCTGCATCACCCCGCCCACACACACAGTAAGACCAAAAAATGGCGACCGCGCTCGCTGGAGGTTGTTATCGCACTTGAATTTAAATCACCTGTCGATTACCGGTAACGGAGAATCTACCGATTCTTTAAAAGAAATTCTGCGACTTTATGACTTTAACGAATCTGCATCAACCCGCGCACTGATCAACGCCATAGTTAAAGTCAGCACCCAATACATGACCGCCCCCATTACCATTGATGGTCGAACAACGCTTTGCCGCGGCACTCAAATCACCATAGAGCTTGATGAAACACAACTCGCTGGTACCAGTGCTTATATGTTCGCCAGTATATTGGAGCAATTCTTCGGTGTGTACTGCACACTCAACTCATTCACCCGCTTAATTGCCACATTAAAAGGCAAAGATGGAGTCCTCAAGCGATGGCCACCCCGCGCCGGCGAAAAAGCCTTAGTGTAAAACAACAACTTGTTGAACAGCCGGGCCGCTTTGAATTCTCACAGGCAGTCCGGATACTTGAAATGCTCGCCATCAATGAGCACAGTAGAGATATTGACGTTGCCGATGAAGCGGTTGGTTACGATCGCCCCGCCTCTACTGAAGCCGTGCGCTTTAGCGTGCATCAATCACTTGCATTTCCAGCCAGTGAAATCGTCAAATTAGAATCCAAAACCAACACCTTTAACAATCAAGAAAAAACACAATACAACCTCACCGTCGCCTTAATGGGACTCACAGGTACCGTTGGTGTTCTCCCTCATCATTACACCGAACTGATATTGCAACGGCTCCGACTAAAGGACGATGCTTTTAAGGTATTTCTCGACCACTTTAATCATCGAACATTATCACTATTTTATCGAGCCTCTCAGAAATACCGCTTTCCAATTACCTATGAACGCAATTTTAACATTGCGCATAAAAGCTCCGTTACCCAGTGGGGTGTCAGTGCAGGAAAACGTTTTCCCGATGCTGACCTATTTACTGACGTATTGCGATCCATCTCTGGTATCGGGACCGATCAGGTACAACAGCGCCTTAAATACCTCGATGATAGTATCCTGAAATACTCAGCATACTGGGGCCAGAGCACACGCAACGCCAGTAATTTAAAAAGAATGCTGGCAGATTACTTTCAGTTCCCCGTCATCATTGAGCAGTTCGCAGGGCAGTGGCAAGAGATTGTTCCTGACATGCTCACTCAACTCCCATCTCCCCGAGAACCATTAGGTCAAAATATAACCCTAGGGTGTAATGCTATGCTCGGAAAACGTTGCTGGACGGCACAAAGTAAGTTCAAAATACACCTGACCCCCCTCACATACGAGCAATACCAGTCCCTTCAACCCGGCTCAGATAAATTAAATGCATTGAAGGAAATGGTGAGACTTTATGTTGGCGTAGAACTGGACTACGATATTCAATTACAGATTCCAGCCAACGAGCTGCCTCCGGCCGAATTAACGCGTTCATCCAAAAGAGGCATTCAGCTAGGCTGGAATGGCTACTTGCCAGAAAAAGACAACGAAAACAAAACGGTAGATATTCGTATTGGTTAGCAAAGTGTGATTTTTACCTTTGTTTTTACCAACACTTATTCTATAACATCAGTTATCACACAATAGCGACAAACACAGAAATATACATCGGAAGCAACCCCAAGGCGAAGGATACAACTGCATGATCAATATAAACTTAAAATCACTGATAGGTCGTTTAAACCCGACAGTGCGTAACGCCCTAGAAGCCGGAGCCGGATTGGCCCTCTCACGAGCGCATTATGACGTGGAGCTAGAGCATTGGTTGCTAAAATTACTCGAAGAATCCGATACCGATATGATTGCTATATTGGAACGCTACGAAGTTAATTTATCCAACTTATCACGCGACCTTACCAATTCGCTAGATAAGATCAAAAATGGCAATAGCCGCCCACCATCACTGTCACCTAATGTTGTCGACCTTGCTAAAGAAGCATGGTTATTAGCATCCGTTGAATACGGTCATGGACAGGTAACCTCTGGTCATATCTTAGCGTCATTGCTGCTTGATGATCGAACACGCCGCCAAATTATTGATAGCTCAAAAGAGTTTGAAAATATGCCAGGTGAGTCGGTTAAGGAAATGGTTCGTGCAACCGTAGGTACAACATCGGAATCCACCACAGTACTCGGTGATGGCGCCACACTCGCCAACGACGGAGAGGGAGACGTTGCCACGGCGCCATCTCGCACTCCTGCGTTGGATAAGTACACTATCAATCTGACACAACGCGCGGCCGAAGGGAAAATTGACCCCGTACTTGGCCGTGACCCTGAAGTTCGACAACTTATTGATATTTTGAGCCGTCGCCGTCAAAACAACCCCATTCTTACCGGTGAAGCGGGGGTTGGTAAAACCGCCGTTGTTGAGGGTTTTGCATTGCGTATCGCTCAAGATGACGTACCGGAAACCATTAAAGGTGTATGTTTACGCACATTGGATTTAGGTTTATTGCAGGCCGGAGCCAGTGTAAAAGGTGAGTTTGAAAATCGCCTACGCGCCGTTATCGATGAAGTAAAAGCTTCTCCTCAACCGATCATTCTCTTTATTGATGAAGCTCACACTCTTATCGGTGCCGGCGGCAAAGAAGGCCAAGGCGACGCGGCAAACTTATTAAAGCCCGCTCTAGCTCGTGGCGAACTTCGCACCATCGCAGCCACCACATGGGCAGAATACAAAAAATACTTTGAACGTGACCCCGCATTAACTCGTCGCTTCCAAGTAGTTAAGGTAGAAGAGCCCGACGAAAAAACCGCCATCGATATGATGAGGGGCATTGCAAAAATGCTCGAGACTCATCATAAAACACGCATATTAGGTGAAGCTATCGAGCAGGCTGTAAAATTATCAAGCCGCTACATTGTTGGTCGCCAACTTCCCGATAAATCCGTTAGTTTGTTAGATACAGCTTGCGCCAAAGTGTCGCTAAGCTTAGGAACCACTCCAGCAACAATTGAAGATTCACGACGATACGTTGAACAGTGTGAACGCAACATTGAGATGTTAGAGCGAGAAGATGCTACAAGTGGTGGATGCGAAGAGCGCATTGCTGAATTAACGCTTAACATGGAAAATGAAGCTGAACGCTTAGAATCATTAGAAGCACAATGGGCGTCTGAAAAAGAACTCGTTATCCAGATTCGTGAAATCCGAGAGAAGATTGAGAAAGACTTCTTGGGTAAGATTCACAAAGACCAAAAAGCTGAGGGGGATGACGTTGTTGTTCTAACCGATGACGAACGAAAAGAACTAAAGGCTGAGCTTAAACAACTCACTCTTGACCTTCAAGAGCTGCAAGGCGAAGAGCCACTAATGAATCCGGTCGTTGATGCACAAGCCGTTGCCGAGGTTGTTGCACAATGGACAGGGGTTCCAGTAGGTCGTATGGGTGGGGATGAAATTGAAAACATCGTCAAACTTAAAGATCACATGGAAACTCGTGTTATTGGGCAGTCCCATGCACTAGAAGCCATTGCCGAAGCCATCCGTACATCAAGAGCCGGGCTAAAAGACCCGCGAAAACCTGTTGGCGTGTTCTTCATGGTTGGGCCATCTGGTGTTGGTAAAACTGAAACTGCACTGGCTCTTGCTGATATGATTTATGGCGGCGAACAAAATGTCACCACCATCAACATGTCTGAATTTAAAGAAGAGCACAAAACATCAATGTTGCTGGGCTCTCCTCCAGGTTATGTAGGTTACGGTGAGGGCGGCGTCCTAACCGAAGCGGTACGTCGTAAACCCTACAGCATCATTCTATTGGATGAGATGGAAAAGGCTCACCGAGGCGTTCAAGATATTTTCTATAACGTTTTTGATAAGGGCACAATTAAAGATGGTGAAGGTCGTGATATCGACTTTAAAAACACCATCATTATCATGACATCCAATGCCGGTGAAGAAGCTATTCGAGCCATTTGTGAAGCATCAGAAGAGAAGCCTGATCCAGAAGTACTATTAGACAACTTCCGACCTGAGTTATTGAAATGGTTCAAACCTGCATTCTTAGGCCGTGCCGACATCATTCCATATTACCCTCTAGATGATGAAAACCTCATCAAGATTTGTGGTTTGAATATGACACGCATAGAGAAACGTGTCGATGAACATTACGGTGCCACATTCAGTTATGACGAAGATGTACCTCTTCACATTGTTGCACGTAGCCAAGAAGTTGATACCGGCGCTCGAAATATTGAGCATATTATTTCTCGTACCATATTGCCTGAGCTTGCTAGCGAGTTCTTGTCTAAAATGGCCGAAGGTACAGAAATCAAACATGTACATATCAACGTCAATGAAGAAGGCACGTTCTCTTACACTATCACTTAACATGTAACGCCATAACGCAAACATTAAGTGACAGAAATGTAAGCAACCCAAAAAAACCTCAAAGAAAACATTCTCTTTGAGGTTTTTTTATACCCTGAATACGACCATTGATACACAACCACAAACACCTCAGAACAACACCCTTAGCATACTGGGCATAACAGTTTATTACCCTCTATCTACATAGAGACAAGCATCAGTACCGCTGGCGAATTTGACACTACCATCCGCATTGCGCATATGCTCAAATGCCTACTATGTTGAACATCCTATCCATGATATTTTGCATAACCATATTAAAGAACATTTAAAAAATATCGTTAAAACAAACCCAATGAACAAGGTCAGACAATGAAAACACGTATCACCGAACTATTTGGCATCGAACACCCAATTATTCAAGGCGGCATGCACTTTGTTGGCTTTGCAGAGCTTGCAGCGGCCGTATCAAACGCTGGTGGACTTGGAATGATTACAGGTCTAACACAGCGCTCCCCAGAAGACTTGGCCAAAGAGATTGCAAAATGTAATGAATTGACAGACAAGCCGTTTGGCGTAAACCTTACTTTTTTACCCACAGTAAGCTCTCCGGATTATCCTGGCTACATTAAAGCAATCATAGAAGGTGGCGTTAGAATCGTAGAAACCGCAGGTCGTAGCCCTGAAAAGTATATGCCTGCCATGAAAGAAGCTGGCATTAAAGTTATCCATAAATGCACATCAGTACGTCATGCATTAAAGGCGCAAAAGATTGGTTGTGATGCAGTATCAGTAGATGGTTTCGAATGTGGCGGCCATCCTGGTGAAGATGACATTCCAAATATGATCCTGCTTCCTCGTGCAGCCGATGAGCTCAAAATTCCTTTTGTTGCCTCTGGCGGCATGGCAGATGCTCGCTCACTTGTTGCGTCCCTTGCAATGGGCGCTGATGGTATGAATATGGGTACTCGTTTTATTGCGACCCAAGAAGCTCCCGTACACCAGAACGTTAAAGACGCCATTGTCGCGGCCTCTGAGCTGGATACCCGACTAGTGATGCGCTCTCTTAGAAATACTGAACGTGTAATGGTTAACCCGGCAGTAGAGCGCCTTTTAGCAAAAGAACAAGAACTTGGTAAAGACCTTAAATTCGAAGATATCATCGAAGAGGTTGCCGGTGTTTATCCTAAGATTATGATGGAAGGCGACATGGATGCAGGCGCATGGTCTTGCGGCATGGTTGCTGGACTTATCCATGACATTCCAACCTGCGAAGAGTTAGTTAGTACTATCATGAGCGACGCAGAAGCATTAATTAAAGAACGTCTAAGTAATTTTTTATAAGACAACGTAAAAATAAGTAGCCGTGAGGGTTTTTAATCATCGCGGCTATCTATTTTTAGACTAACCCGAGTCCCTAACCCATGAATACTAATGATCACTTTCGTGCCTTAGAAGCAATGTACCAAGCTGCCCCCATCAACGAGTTCTATCGCCCAGCAATGGAAATAACAGAAGGCAAGGCAGAAATAAGCATCGACATTGAACCAAAAATGTTTCACGCCGCAGGTGCAACTCATGGGTCTGTATATTTCAAGATGCTAGATGACGCTGCATTTTTTGCGGCCAATTCATTAGAACCCGATTTTTTCGTACTAACCACATCATTCACTACCTATATTACTCGCCCAATAAGTGGTGGTAAAATGGTCGCTAAAGGGAACGTAGTGAATAGAAATCGCAGCCAATGGATTGTCGAATCCATTGTTTATGATTCTGAAGGCCGGGAAATAGGCCGTGGAAACGGTATTTTTGTAAGGTCTAAAAACCCATTAGCAGAAGTCCCTGGGTACAAGGATTACAACCACTAACGGTCATGGTGACGACCAACTACTTTGACGTAGAGTGATCAACAAACAACACTTCTAATCCAGGGTATTTAGTCTCTCTCTCCGACAAATATAGATGGCAACTGATTCTGGCATAATTATCCAAGTCACCATGAATTAGACAGGTATTCTCGTAGGATTCCCCACCTCTATCAAACCTAACACGCAGGACTTTCGCGTCACCCCGATCCGCACTATCGATTTCCACCGTCCCTAGCACAGTTTCAGAGCCAATTTTTCGCCTAACCTTTAACCCCCCTTCTTCAGAGTAAATATCGACATGACCGAAGTAGGTATTAGTAGAATCAACACCCTTACCTACTAGCAAATATTTCCCTAATACAAAATCCGATAAAAACTCCTTTCTTGGCTCTCCCGCTAGTGCTGCAGGCAATACAAAAAGCGTTAACAGTATCATTGTTATAGTTTTCATAAGACCAAACCTCTTAGAGCTATATTATACAACTTACTTCACGGTTATTGGAGCTATCATGCTTGTCACTTATAGAATGCAATGATCTAGAGAATACCCCAGAGCCAGCTACACTTAGTAGACCGTCTACTAGCAGAACATCAGCATTTCGTTGATCACGACCGGGGTAGGGAAAGACAGTATGTCGATTTTGATTATCAGCGACTCGAAGAGCGATCGAGACCTAATAAGTGCAATTCTATCGGTTAACTACCCGGTTTATAGCGCAAAATCAGCCATTAGCGGCATAGAGCTTGCCCATCAACTTATTCCTGAAACCATTGTTATCGACATCCACAACGATGAGTTTGACGGCTTTTCCATCCTGCAGTCGATCAAACAACGCCAAGACACTAAAAGTATCCCTGTCATCCTACTCAGTGAAGAATGTACTGTTATTGCCAACACCGTTAAGGGGCTCAAACTAGGAGCTTTTGACTGTTTGGCTAATCCAATTGATGATGCTTTGCTTTCCATAAAGGTCGACGCGGCAATCCATGCAAGGCGACAGGAACTAGAGTTATTACACTCAAAAGAACAAGCCAAAGAGCGACACCCAGACATATTAGTCGTTGATGACGCAACAGAAATGATCATGTTATTGGAGCGGACATTAACGGATGCTGGATACAAAGTTAAAACCGCATCATCCGGCAATCAAGCAATAGCACTTGCACAGGACTTGCAACCCCAGCTTATTCTGATGGATGTACTAATGCCGGGGCTTAATGGTTTTGATACTTGCCGTCGCTTAAAAAGCAATCCAAGCACTGAAGCCATTCCTGTGGTGTTTGTCACATCTGAGGACATCAGCAGCGCAGAAGAAGAAGGGTTTAGTGCAGGTGGCGTAGATTACATCACCAAACCCATCAATGTGCCTTTGTTAATTGCTCGCATCAAGATACATATGCAACTAAAAATGTATCAGGACTCATTAGAATCTGTCGTAAAACAACGCACAAAAGCACTGCGTCAATCCTTAGAAAAACTATCAAACAGCAACCAGATTAAAGACGACTTCCTCACCATCATTAACCATGAATTACGCACCCCTCTTAATGGTGCTCAGGGCGCCCTTTACCTGTTACAACACAGCGATAAAATCCCTAGTGAAGAAAAAGAATTACTCGCCACAGCAGATCGTTCGCTAGCCGATTTATGCAATCTCGTTGAAAACATTCTTATTTTAACTGAAGCGTTCGCAGGAACACTTAAACTTGAGAGTCACACCTTTTCGCTATCAAAACTGTTATCCACCACACAAGAAGAAGGAGAGAAATGCGCCCAAAGCAAGTCACTGACATTTAGCACAAACATTGATATAGCTGAGAATGACTGCTTCCTCGCTGATTCAGCACAACTCTCTAGAATACTATGGCACCTAGTCGACAACGCGATTAAATTCAGCCACCACGGCAATATAACAATCAAAGCCAATCTATCTGAGCACCCTCATCACGATGAACTGTTAAACTTTTCATTCACTGTGACTGACGAAGGTATTGGTATTAACACCGAAAAGCTACAGTTGATATTCAAGCTATTCCAACAGCTAGAATCCAATTCCACTCGACAATTTGGAGGGCTTGGAGTTGGACTTCCGTTTTGTCGCGCGCTGTTATTTCTAATGAACGGTGAGATTAACGTCAGCTCAGAAGAGGATCATGGAACAACGGTATCAATAGATGTACCTCTACGTAAATGTGCAAAAAACAAAACCAGTACTGCACAACCTCTAGACAAAGTAGACACCTCAAACAAATGCATTCTGATCGTCGAAGACAACCCTGTAAATCAATTAGTTGAGCGTAAATTTTGTGAGAAATATGGCCTCAATGTCATCACCGCTGCTAACGGAGAAGAGGCTATTGTTGCGTTAGAAAACAATCAAATAGATATTGTATTAATGGATTGTCAAATGCCAATCATGGATGGTTTTGAAGCTACCAAAATCATTCGGCAATCTCGAGAAGAAATCAGAAAAGTACCTATTATTGCAGTAACTGCCAACTCAACAACACTGGATAGAACCTTGTGTGAAGAAGCCGGCATGGATGATTACACACCTAAACCCATCGATTTTGATGAACTCACATTAAAACTAAATCATTGGTTAACAAACCACCCGCACCCGCAAAAAAATTAACTTTTAACGTCAAGAACCTCATCAACATTCAACAAATCTGACAACTTACCGTTAAAGAAGTGCGAATGCATTCTTGCCATTTGCTGAGGGCTTTCTATCATTCCTCTACCCACCCAGCGCTTTATCAATTCAAATGTAGAGCCTACTGCAATATCTCCAATATAATCCAGCATGTCGACACTTTTCACTTCCACTTTCGATTCACGCACGATCTTTCCAACAAAACGTCGATAATAACGACGCATTTGCTGTCGAAGCACATCGTCCGCTCCCGACTTCATCATTGATGTAAAAACATCATGATGCTTTTGCACTTCACTATAAACAAGAAAAATAAAGAAGTATGAAAAATCCGTTTCAGCATCTTGCAAAAACGGCGTTGCTTTTTCATAAAAGTCATCAAACAAATCGTCAACTGCCGCTCGAAATATTTCTTCTTTTGATGAGAAATAACGATAAATATTTTGCCTTGAGGTACCCGACATTTTGGCAACTTCTGCCATTCGAATTTTGTGAAACGGCGTACGCACAAGTACATCAAGAAAGGCTGATTTAATTCTATCTTCTACCGGCAACTCTTCGTGGTGATAACTAGGGCCTCTCAACCAATCATGTTTAGACATTTCTGCAACCTTCTGCGCTGGTTGCATCACATCGTTTAATGATGCTGTAGCTATACATTCATTCGAATCTGCTTGTCCAAGAACATTATCCATCGTTATCACCCCTACTCACTTATAACTTTTGCCAATGTTGGTAGTCTCGATTGTGCTTAATGATCTTACTAAACACAATGTCTCATAAACGACATCGCGACACATCAATCCATGTGTCATCAAAATATCGCCCGAGCGCCCAAGCTCTAAGTCGCTAATGTCAACGAATACACCCTGTACCAAATTCTGGCATAAGAACTCGCAAAATATGAATTTCTTTTTTAAGATGAAACCCTGAACGGCAATATTAACGACCCACCTTAAGGCCTTGTTTATTATGAAAAAAATTATACTGGGTACAGTCATTGGTACCATTGTGCTGGGACTCGCTCTCTTATTTTCCCCGTCACCGATAAATTCCGCCGCCTGGAGCCCTCCGATAGCACCAAAATTAGCCAATGTAACAGAACAAAACAACCTACTTGTCTCTGCAGAGCTGCTAGCAAAAGGGAATATTTATGGGCCCGAAGACATTGCAATAGATCAACAAGGCCGGCTATATGGAGGTACTCAAGACGGTTTGATTAAACGAGTACTCACTGATGGAACCGTTGAAACCTGGGTAAACACACAAGGTCGCCCCTTAGGTTTACATTTTGATAATAACAACAACTTAATTGTGTGCGATGCATACAAAGGGTTGCTATCCATTAATCCTGAAGGTGAAATCACCATACTTACAAACAGTGCTGACGGTATTCCTTTTGCTTTCACTGATGATGTTGATATTGCGAGTGACGGAAAAATCTACTTTACCGATGCGTCGAGCAAATGGAATCAAGCGAACTACATACTCGATTTACTCGAGACTAAACCTTACGGTCGCTTTTTGGTATACAACCCAACAACCAAAGAAACGACAACCCTCATTGATAACATGTACTTCAGCAATGGCGTAGCTTTGTCCCAACAGGAGGACTTTGTGTTAGTTAATGAAACATGGCGCTATCGAATCATTCGATATTGGTTAAAAGGCGACAAAACAGGGACTCATGATATATTTATCGACAATTTGCCAGGATTTCCTGACGGTATCTCAAGTAACCGTAATGGTCGGTTCTGGGTAGCCTTTCCTACATTACGCCTCCCCACTGTGGATAAACTGCACCCCATACCTTGGCTAAAAAATATCTCCGCCAAGCTACCTGAGTCATTTAAACCTAAACCTATTGATTATGGTCTAGTGCTTGCGTTCGACGAAAAAGGCAACATAGAAGGAAGCTTACATGACCCTTCAGGGGAAACACTGAAGGAAATCTCATCCGCCCAAGAGCACAAAGGGTATCTGTACCTTGGCACCCTTTACAATGACCGGATAGGTCGCCTTGATCTAAAAAATGTCGCGTGGAGCAACTAATCGCCGCAAGAAACCACAAAGAATCAAGAGGCATACAATCCCCTGGTTATTGCATGCCTCTTGATTCACCTCAGACTAAGGCCTTTGTTTTATCTCCTGCCCCCAAAGTGACCAAACAGTCTACACAATAGACCTATCACGCTATACTCGATGTAATATTATAAAAATGGCAGTGCGACTCTATGAGCGGTAAACAAAACCTAGTAAACATATTTCACCCAGATGATGTAACCACCATCAACAGCCCATCTGAGTGTGATCCAACTGAAGTAGGCTTAACATCAACTCAAGTGGAAACCATTTGGAATGCTATCGTCAAATGCTACGAAAGCAGGCTCCACCCAGCGATAACCATTTGTATTCGTCGTCACGGAAAAATCATTCTAAACCGAGCCATCGGTCACACCCATGGTAACGGCCCAAACGATTCATCCCATACTGAAAAAACACGCGCTACTCCAGATTCACTTTTTAACCTTTACTCATCCTCCAAAGCTATAGCTGCGATGATGATCCACCACCTTGATGAGAAAGGCCTAATACACCTTGATGAACCTATCTGCCATTATTTACCTGAGTTTTCACAAGGTCCTAAACGATTTATTACCGTTCGACATGTGCTAACACATCACGCCGGCATCCCCAAAGTCCCCACCAATGCCCTCGACCTAGATAATTTACACACTCCTGGTGCAATACGAAAAATAATGGCAGGTGCTCCGATGCAATGGGCTCCAGGCAGAAAAATGGGATATCACGCGATTACCGGCGGATTTATGATGGGAGAACTGGTTGAAGCAATCACAGGCATGAGCATTCGCGAATACTTGCACAAGAATTTTTTAGCACCTCTTAATTTTGATACCTTTAATTTTGGCATTTCTGATAATCGAGCATCAGAGGTTGCCCCCAATGTTTACACCGGATATCCGATTCCACAATGGACTGAAAATATTGTCACAAAAGTGCTTGGGGTCACCTATAAAGAGGCAATCGAAATCTCAAATGATCCTCGATTTTTAACCGGTATTTTACCCGCTGCAAATGTTATCGGAACCGCAGAAGAAACCTCTCGTTTTTATGAAATGTTACTACGAGGAGGTGAGCTAAATGGTGTTCGAGTACTAGAACCCGAAACTATTCGTAGAGCCACATCGGAACAAACACACGCGACGTTTGATCGAATGCTAGGCCTTCCCATGCGATACAGCCTTGGCTTTATGCTAGGTAGATCTCGTTTAAGTTTGTACCAGGGCGACACACCTAAAGCGTTTGGCCACTTAGGGCTAATTAATGTTGTTGGTTATGCAGACCCCGAACGGGACATTTCTGTTGGCATCCTAAACAACGGCAAACCCGGCATATCAGCAAAGATGATAAGTTTTTGGATGGCATTAAGAACCATCGCAAATACCATCCCTAAAACGCAGTCTCAACTCTAAACTTCACCCGACTTATACAAAGCATTATATTAAAAGATCAAAAACATCGACCTATTTTTATAATGCTGACATAGTTTATATCAACCTTTATACATCAAGCTCCGCTCTCATAGCTCTGGTTAAACCATTAACAACTAATCCATAAGATTGATCAATCATCCGCATCAGCTCACCAGCAGGCACGTCTCCGGGAAGAAACACTGTATTCCAATGTTTTTTATTCATATGATAACCTGGCTTTACCGATTCAAAAACATCACGTAAAGCCTGTGCCTCATCAGGGTCACATTTAAGGTTAATATGTATTACACCGCCGGCATGCTCAGATACTATGGCGAACAGCTTTCCTTGTACTTTAAACACCATCGCTTCAGGGCCAAAAGGATACGTTTCTTCTGCTGCTTTCTTTTCTAACAAGTAGGCCTTTATTTCAGCTAGATTCTTCATTAATACACTCACCTCCCGTTAACCATCAGAACGTATATTAATGTTGCTTAATATAATTTTGCATTGAAAAAGGCTTATCTTTAACAGCCACCATAATCTCTTTAACCGGCTCAAGCATTCTCTTTTCAATAGCAAAGAGTTCCTGTTCAAAAGCTTTCTGCTGCTTTCTATCCAGTGCTTTCCATTGTTCATGGGTAGGTATATGACGGGTTTGATGATAAACCTCAAATACTGGTAAAAAGTAATGTTTCGACTCACAACTCAGCGGGAGATTATCCATCAATACGGCCATTCGAATACAACCCTCAGCAACGCGTACCTGGTCATTAAGCAAACTGGACGCAATCACATTCAAGCTCTCGAAGATATAATCAATTTTTTCTTGAGCCGCCAGCGCTTGAGCTTCATTCTTTTCCCTTTTTGCAATCTTTTCAGCCTCCCGTGTAGCAAACACTTTTTGCCACATATTCCAGGCCACCACAGACAACACTAGAACAACCAACACCATTATCGCGATTAAAAAATACCACATAACTCACCTACTCAAACCGAACTCAGATTAACGCAAAGCTGTCTATAATACGCTAAAATCAGTTAACACCAAAATCTAACCCACGGCGAATAACTATGACCCAAACCTCGCACACACGTCATACCATCCGCAGCTCGCTTAGTCTGCTTGCTTTACTTTATTTATTCTCTCTAATCGGCTGCAGCACTCCTCCTGACGCACAACAAATAAACGACCATATTTACGATATTGCTGAAAATATTGAGAATAAAAACACTAACGACATTTTAGATCGCCTCAGCCACACCTTCAGTGCAAAACACCTTCGCACAAAAGAAGACACACAACGTCTACTTATGCTCAGCTTCTTAAAATACAAACGTATCTCGGTTTTACTCACAAACGTAAAGGTTTCAATTAACGAAATATACCTTGACCAAGCAACCGCTACATTTAACGTCATCGCTACCAGCAACACAACCGGCGGGGCAAGCCTGATCCCCAACGAAGGTCAGGCTTATCGTTTCACCACAAACTGGGAAAAAATTGATGACGAATGGTATTTACAACAAGCGCAGTGGAAAAGAGCATTTGAGTGAGTGTTGCGCTACCAACTTCGCATCCCCGCGTTTTTAACGCCTACCCAATCTTGAGTGATCTGCAACCCCTGAAAGAGTTCAACATCTCGAACACCGGTTTTTGCTAATTTGGCCTGTGCAGATAACAGTTTTCTATACACCTTTTTATGGCTATGGATGTCCATAATATTTCGCCGAGACGCATAGTTGTCTTCCTGGCGTTTCATCAATATATAACTTGGCACAGAGTCACTTGAGTCCACACGTAGCTTTTGCTTCATGCGTAAATAAGGAAGGGGGGCATCCAAAGCTGATTGCCGCTGACGAGAAGGCCGTACAAAAGACGTTCGTTTTGACAATGCCACAACATAAGACTTAGCATCATGCCTTACCCGCGATTTCATAAAGAGAAATTCAACGTCTGGTGATACACCGATATCACTGATCGCATGCCCTGCTAATGTCATATATTGCCCAATCACCACTTCTAGCACACCACTATTTAACGGTGTTACGTCTTTATATTTGCCAATACCACCACTCCGCTCACCAATCACAATACCTTGTTTTCTCCCCTGCATTGCAGATGCCAATACCTCTGAAGCTCCCGAAGTAGAGCGATCAACTAACATCACAATCGCACCGCGGTACAGTTTGTCTCCCACATATTCGACAACGGAAAGTACGCCATTAAACTCCTTTTTCTGCACTAACAGGCCTGACCCAAACAGCATTTTTGCGATAAAAATAGCATCACCAATAGATTCCCCTACATTCCCCCTCAAATCTACCACCAAACCTGATACATCTTTTTGTTGAAAACCCCTCACCTGCTTTATAATTTTTTCTTGAAGTGTTTTATTATTTGTAATTTCCCCATCAAGATTCGGCAAGGTTAACACTGATACACTTGTTGCAATCCCTCCCGCTAGTATCGGGAATGTCTGTGATGCAAAAGAACGATTTATATTACTAGTCGATAAAAAAGGCAGATCACATTGATGAGTGTTTCCCGATGCAAGCACCACACTCGGCGTCGGGACATCCAGGTGCTTCCGCGCAGGTAGATAAGTAGCATCAACGCCGACAAGCTGAGCATAGGCAGCTACGGCATATTCCAACAATTTCCCATTATCAAACTCTCGTAAACAGGCCTGCTGATGTTGATACGCATTTAGTGTTCTTTTTGCAACACTATTCCAATGCTCTCCTGCAACCATATCAGGCAAACCTAAATAGAATACTTTATCCCTCCATCGCTGCCGCAACGCTTTATCGCTATCAGCCCAACTTTGTGGTTTTTGATATTTAACTTTAGGCCGCATAGCTGGCTCATACTTCAACCAGCGCGATGCCTGATCAACTGTGATCGCCATTCGCCAATTCACAACATCGTATAAACTTTTAAGTGCCTCTGGTTCGCCTGCCAGCAATTTCTGATACAAGTTATCCGCCGCCTGCATAATAACATCGATGTCTTTTTGCAACATAAAATCTCGGTACGGATCAAGCAAATTGAGGAATGTCCTCATCCAGGTTTCAGGGGTTACTTTAAATGAAACTTCATCAATCACACGATAACTATCAATTACCTGAATCGCCCGTTGAAACTCAGTTCCCACCGAAATCGAACGCCCCTCTCCAGGTACAGCCACAACTCTTTCTTTCGCATTAACAGTTTTTGCTGGATATTTTAAAATAGAATTTTGAATACAGCCTGACAAGCCTAACAATAAAATACAAACCGTTATTATTTTTATAAATAGCAAAACAAAACTTCCCTATCGTTCCCATACAGCACATATAAAGATCCATTATGCTTGAGCCATGCCCTCTGTCAACTCTCAAGCTGTGTCGGTTTTTTTGACACATTCAAATGGTTTCATGTTTTGTAAAATCATCAGATAAACAACCTCTGACCTTAGTTGCTTGATATACAAACAAACTGTTGAACAAACATACAACAAACATCACTTATACAGCTATTAAATGTGAATATTAACAAAAACATACGGTAGGCCTAATTGTTGCATTTATTAACCCACTTAGGAAAAAACAAATAAAAGGACATTAATAAGATGAAACGATACCTTGGCATACTTGCCCTCATACTTTCATTTAACGCCAACGCCACACTTATAAATAATGGTAGTTATATTACAGACACAAGTTCAGGCCTAGACTGGCTAAAGCTGGACTCAACGTATGGCAAAACATTCAACGAAATAATCGCCGCAACAACAAGCGGGTCTTGGTTAGAAGGGTGGGAATATGCCACATCAACTCAATGGGAAGGTATGCTATCAAACCAGGGGATTTCATCAAACAGCACATGCAGTAACGGCACGGCATACTGCGGTCTCGTAGATGGTATTTCTAGTTCAAATATGCTGAACCTCATTACCCTTTTTGGCGATGCGCAATCTCTGCCCAACCCCATTGACCCCTACCCTGAAGCTGTTGGTATGCTGGCTGATATAAACCAATCAAATACCAAACAACAAATTGCACTTTTTTTATATGACACCACGACAGACCAAGAACCTGGTGACCCTGACTGGGTTTATGCAAATACATTTGCAGGATCATCAACAGGCGCACCATATATCGGCTCATGGTTAGTTCGAGCAACCGCTGTCCCCGAACCGTCCACTCTTGTATTAATGATACTTGGGTTTGGTGCACTTAGCTTACGGAAAAAAAAGTCGATTTAAGGTAAATACCATAACTTATGATCATCGAGAGGTGTTTCGGGAGGAAGCAACAGATTCCTCAAATGAAACACCTTCCGCCATGCTCACTGAATTCACGCCGAATAAGGTTGCAATTAACATCACTAAACTTCGCACTACGTTACACCTCGCCATTCTTTTCGTAGCACCCTTAGGCATACACATTTTACTCTTCACATGATCTACCTGAATTATAACATTCCCCCCCCAACCGACCATATTCCTGCAATGCTAACACTGCCTTTTCTCTAAGTAATTCACCCTGAACACTCACTCCCCTCTTAGATAATGCCACGTCCCAATCATTCGGTAATGGGCCTTCATCAAACCCCGCATACTGCTCAACATCGAGCTTTGTAGCGGCAAACACCAACCGAGAAATCCCCGTCCAAAACAAGCCTCCCCAACAACTCACACAAGGCTGAGCGCTAGAGTATAACCCCACCGGATTATCGCTCCCTAAGTCATAACTATTGATCGTCTCTTGGGCCATCGTCCAGGCAATAAATTCTGCATGAGCACCGCTCCAACTGCTATTGGTCACTTGGTTTACACCTATCCCTATCACTCGCCCAGTATCCAATTCACAAACCACAGCACCAAAGGGGCCACCGGTACCTTCTAGTACCTGTCGATGGGAAATTTTGATGGCAATTGCCATCCGCTCAGCCTCGCTCTCAATTTTCTGTCCTAAGCACACCTCCTCTGTAACCCATTCTGGCAAGATGATACGTTTTAACTGCAGTGTCGACCGAAAACCCCGTTCCTTTACCATTCGATAACCCTATGAAAAGCCGTTAGAAACTACATATTTTCATTTGCGCGGCTACACTCTAAGCAATACCGTTAAAGAATTCACCACAACAAACCATATAAACTACTTAGCACATGGCCAAAATTAACATTCCGCTCCGAAATCGACTGTCTTATCGACAAGCTCGTAGTGTTATCATTGCAGCTCTTCTCGTGGGTACGTTGTTAAGTCTTGTCCAAGTATTAGTGGATTACCAGGGGCATAAGAAAGAACAACACGAAATACTCAACCAAATCCTTGCCTCGATGACACAAGCAGCCTCTTTCGCAGCCTACAATTTTGATGCACCTGCGGCATTGCAAGTCACCGAAGGCCTAGTGGGTTATAAATCCATTGTTAGCGCTCAAATTACCGATGACTTTGGTCGAGCATTAGCCGCATCAAAAAAAACAGAAGACGGCAGTCACGCTCACTTACCCTACGATGTCTTTGGTTCAAATACATCAATATCACTGGATCTTCAGGAGCAAGTTGTATTTGGCGAATATGTTGGAAAACTAAGTATAGAAGTTAACCCAAACCTATCGTCTGAGTCTTTCTTTGACCGCTCCGTTGTCGTATTTTTTTCTGGCATTATTCGCAACATCATTTTATCGCTGATATTACTCGTTGTCTTTCACACCACATTAACACGCGTTATTTTGGAAGCTCATGCCAACACCTTAAAAGAAGGCACACAACGAATCCCCATTCCCAGCTCACATAAGGATGATGAACTAGGAGCATTATTAAGTGCATTTAATCAACGCTTTGACACCATTGAAGAAAAAAACAAACTCATACAAAAGACTAACGAAAATCTTGAATTAATGATTCAAGAAAGGACTGAGAAACTAAAGGAAACTATCGAAGAGCTCGAAGCTTTCTGTTATTCAATCTCTCATGATTTACGAGCCCCTCTACGATCAATACACGGTTTTAGCAGCGCCCTTGAAGAAGAGCTTCAGGGCAAAATAACGGATGAGCAACAGGACATGTTTAACCGCGTAATAACTGCGGCTAAGCGCATGGATACCTTAATTAAGGACCTTCTTCAGCTTTCCCGCGTATTCCGACATGAACTGCAACGAGAGAACGTCAATTTAACACCTATTTGCGAAGAGGTTTTCAATAGAGTTTGCGCTAACTCGCCATCTCAACTTGGTGGCGCTGATGGCGTAGAGGACCAAAAACTAGAGATTCACGTCGATTGGCACTGCGACCCTAATCTGGTGGTATCCGCGGACACCGGACTTATAACCATCTTAATGGAGAACTTACTAGGCAATGCCTGGAAATACTCCATTAACGGAGGTAATGTTGCCATTAACGTTGGTATGCTGGAGCACGGCGGGGAACATATTCTTTATGTAAGGGATAACGGTGTCGGTTTTAACATGAAGTATAGAGACAAGCTTTTTGAACCGTTTCAACGCCTACATAGCCCACAAGAATTCCAAGGTACCGGGATTGGTCTTGCTATTGTCCATCGCATTGTAAAGCGTCATGAAGGGCGCATCTGGGCAGACAGCCAAGTCGGTGAAGGTACAACAATGTACTTTACTTTAAAGCCCTCCCCTACTCACTTTGAGCTCCCTGAAGACAGAGCCTCCTCGATAAGTACAAAACTATAACCCAAGTGGAAATACTGCCCAAATTAATGTGACATATTCACAAGGAAAAGCCTTTCGCAATCCAGAATCCTCTGCAATAATTTCCTCACGGATTCGGTGAAGGGAACAACACCCACCCCAATCAAATAACATCACAATAGAAGTAACACACATACCAATAAAACGGATAGAGGAATATCAACATGGCAATTTACTTAGAAATCGAAGGCATAGAAGGTAACATCACTGCTAAAGGTTACGAGAAAATGATCGAAGTTAGCAGCTTTAACTGGGGTGTAGGCCGCGCGATTTCTCAGAACGCTGGTCGTATGGCAAACCGTGAAGCTTCTCGCCCTAGCATCAGCGAAATCACACTAACAAAAGTAGTTGATAAAGCAACACCGTTACTGGTTCAAGAATCAACTATTGGTACCAAAGGTAAGAAGGTTCTTATTCACTTTGTTACAACCGGTGGCGACCAGCTAGAAGAATTCCTAACGTATACTCTTGAAGATACACTTATCAGCAGTTACTCCATCGGGGCTTCTGGTGATGGCGAGCCAGGCGAAACAATCTCTCTTAGTTTCTCATTGTTTGAAGTAGCATTCACTGAAGCTGGTGAAACTAATGCTCGCAGCGGTAAAGGCCGATTTGGTTACGATATTTCTCAAGCCAAAAAAGCATAAGCTCTTACCGAGCGAAGGCATTAAAAAAGGGGCGTATAGCCCCTTTTTTAATGCCTTCAATTATCTTTATATAAAAAACACTAAGAAATCTTATATAACAAAAACACCATTACACCGATCAAAGCGATGGATGCCATACCTGCCATGCGCCACCAAAACAATGTTTTCTCGCGCTGCGCTATTACCGCTTGCTTCGGATCATAAGCAGGCATATCTTGAGTATCTTCATTATCCAACTGCATACAGCGCAACAACATTTCACGCCGACGCAAACGATATTCGCCTTTATTAAAGTGTCCATCCGCGTAGTTTCTTGCTAGCTCGCGAATCTCTCTTCCTGTACTTTCTTCTAGTTCTCTATTCATTACAGAGCCTGAACAGCTACCACCGTGACGTTGTCTCTTGCTTCATTCTTGAGCGAATCACTAATAAAGTCATTCGCGTAATTCTCTACGCTACTTAAGCGTAAGCGAGATAGCATTTCATCATGGGACAATGCACCATACAAGCCATCACTACACAGCACATAAATATCTTTGGGCTTCATTTCAAAAACAGTAACATCAATATACAACGTATCCGTTGCCCCAACCGCCCGAGTTATCACATTTGACGATGGATGATTGACGGCCTCTTCAGCAGTAATCAACCCCCGCGACAGCATTTCATTAACTTGACTATGATCCACAGAAACCTGCTCTAACATACCCCCACGATAGCGATAAAGTCGCGAATCACCCGCCCATAGGCATACACCTAAATTACCACGAGCAAACATTGCCACAACAGTACTCCCCATTGTGCGACCATCACAATGCGCTCGTGAGTATACTCGTATTTCATGATGTACTTCGAGCAATGTGTCTTCAATACTATCAACAAACTCCGGCAAGTCTAGAGTGGTATCCATTTTTCCAAGGGCGCTGGTAATCATCTCACTAGCGACTTCACCAGCATCATGCCCACCCATACCATCCGCAACAGCCCAAAAGCTGTCTTTAGTACGCGTCATCAGCGAATCTTCATTCATATTACGAACAGCCCCACAATGGGTTGTTGCGCTCGTTAACCAAGACTGTTCACTCATCTATTCATTTGTCTCCGACGACTCTGGCTCTGACTGTTCAATTAACTCATCGCGCTGAGGGATAATCCCAAACGGTGTATTCCAACTCCAATGCTGCCAATGGCCATCCAACATTGCGACAAACATCTGCGCAGGCGGCAGATGCCCTGATACCAAAAAGGATGGGGCAACACACTCTGAGCCAGTGCTCCACCATAAACTATAGCTTGGTAAACGCTGTTGTAGGAAACAATCCAGTAAAAAAGGATAGCTTAAGTCTGGATTTTGCTCCGTTTTTTCCATATTCAACGCTATTGGGCGTGAAAAATCCAAAGCAATCGCTTTTGTCGTAATTCCAGATAACTCAAGTGGAGCCACAGTCTCTAGCAGTTGATTTACGGTTTCCACCGACCCAGTCTCACCCAGACCTGAAAGCGCTATGGACTCAAGTTCATGAAACCATTCTTCACCATGGGTCATCAGCTCAACAGGGCTTGCATTTTTACCATACGGCATCGCTAACGTTAACGGAAAATACCGCCCAACCTTGTCAACGCTCGGCATCATTACACCAGCCCACACCTGGTCATCAACAACACCGGCTGAAATCACAAAACGCCACAACGGGCTTGTTAGATATAAATCTAACCAACCGCCGCCTAGTTGCTCCTGGCTGCTTGCAACCGACCTCTGCAACCAATCGTCCCACCCTTGTACAAACTCGGGAGACAAGTTGCGACTTAAGAAGTCTCCATGAGCTGGCAACTTACCGTATAAACCAGGTTTTACTGCCATACCTAAAGTGCCTCCGGGCATCGATAGCGGGAGATGGACTGCGATTGGAACGGGTTATTCACGCTCCTTGCTGTCACTTGCCACGTCGCTTTTCGGCCAAGTGTTGAAAAGGTCACATGGTAAACATTTGAACGCCGAGTCTGACTGATAGTAGATTCATCCAGCAAGCGCAACAATGCCCAAGGACCATCATAAGTGACTCGTTTAATCGAATCATTAAGGTCTTCGAACGTCATTCTTACGTTAGTACCGCCGTCACCAGGCCAATTCATATTCTTAGAAATCTTTGGCCCATGAGTGTATCGTAAACGTTGATCCCCAAAGGACAACTCAAATTTACGCACACTAGAATCCATGCGATAAGGTTTCATTTTAAAACTAAAGCTAGGGGTTGTTGGATTTGTCGCAAACAACATATTTTTAATTCGCACTGCGCGTCGCATCTGATCAATACTTTCCGGGGCTATTGCTAAGCCTCTACCATCCAAACGCTTAACTGCCCATGCATCATCCACCTCAACAAAAGGGGCAATGAACTTCTGCACAAAGCGATCATGAGAGCCTTCTGGCTTAAAGAATTCTGCAAAGTCAAATACCGCCAATTCATCCACCGCATTTCTATACAAAGGATAACGATTAGATAAGGCTGAAACATATTTACGATAAACCTGGCTCTTCCATTCGTTGTTCACATGAGATTTAGCGTTAAGTAGTACCAAACGCCAAGTTTCATCGGCAACCGTAAACAACCAACGCTGAACGGAAGAAGGTAAGCTAGACGCATCAATGCGTAGCTGTTTAATTACATCGCCTCCACCTGCAAGCATTCGCCCTTTTGCAGCGTTGTATGCCGCTTCCGTAATATCCGGCGCTAGAATTATCTCATCCAGATACGCCTGCACATTACGCAGTGACAACAAGGTTCCGCTAATACGTGTTGGCGCACCTGTAGCGGCAGCAGACAATAAATTCAACTCTCTAAAATGTTTATCCACTGGAGTTTGCTTAAAGACCCCTCCTTCACCTGTACTGTCATCACCACTAAAGAAGCTTGCAATAGCTCCCGCCTTCTTGTTTTTAAGCTTAACTGCCGGTATTTTTGGGGACAGTTCAGTATTTTCCGAAGTCACTTTTAAAACAGCTAATATTGGCGAATACACAGGATCAGCTAACAGAGCCAAGATGCGACGACTTTGCTGTAAATCCGAAAAGGCATTCACGGACATTCCATTTAAAAAACGCCCCCAACGATCAATATACTCAGCCATATAATGGCCTCGAATACGCTCAGTAATTTTTCCTAGTTCGTTGTTGTTATAAACAGCTGTCGCTTCACCGCCCAGTATCCATCGATCTGAAAACATTTCTTTAATAACAGGTGAATCTTTCGACAAATCAACCGCTTTATACCCTTCTTTTGTAAACATAAAGGGCATACTAAATAGCGTACTGTTTTTCTTATTTGCAAAAACAGTACGTGTACTATCCCCCAGCAAACCTCTTAAGTCCACTTCTCGACTAAAAGTAGGGTCACTTTTAATACGGTTATAAATCATCGCCGCAACAGGTACTTTTCGCAGCTCAGCTCGTCCCCTGTCTAATGCCTGCTTATTTAACGCAAGAGGTTCGAGTGGATTCAAGAGCAACATATCTAAATGCGTGGTTAGCACTTGTTGAACTTCATCTTGGCCTCGGAATTGATTCTCCCAATCACTTAACAGCCAGTCTTTCACAACAGCCGGATCAAACCGATCACTATCACCCAACATTAAATATGCGAGTAACGACTCATGCAGCCTAGGATCCGTTGACTTTGCAGCCATTAGATACTGCTGAAAGCGCCAATCAATCCTTGGCAACAACAAGGTTTGTAACTTCTCTAAATACGTTTTTTTAGCAGCAATCTCAACGCGAGAGTCATGTAACCCTAACCCAACCAGCCATGGCAGGTTTTCTTGCTCATAAATTTCGCTCGCACGTTTTAGTTCTTGCAACGCAGGAATAACTAGACGCAAGTCGTGATTATTCTCACTAATATTTACTTCAAAATCTTTATAACGATCCAAGTGTTCAGAAACTTGTTCTAAATACGTTTGATTCCGACTATAGGCTGTTGTCCATACACCAATACTAACTACAAACAGAAAGGCTAAGGCACCAAAAGCTCCTCTTCGCATCCACTTAAGCAGCAGCTCATATTGTCGGTTAGAACCCACCATCTCAGCTTCAGGAAAGATAACATTGGTGAATAAGCGATTAATAAAGAACGCCTTACCTTGACCAGGCGTTAATCGCACCGCCTCTGATGGCAAACCAAAATTAGAGGCGACAGAAGACATCATTCGGTCAATTGGGGTGCCTTCTTGCGTACCGCTAGAAAAGTAGACGCCACGTAACAACGGTTGCGTTTGAAAACGGTTTAAGCCAAAGGTTTGTGTTAGAAAGTCCTCAATAGGTGAACGCATTGTTTCAAACTGATTAGGGAAATTATAAATTAATGCACGTCGCTGAGGGTCTCGCTCACGCTGCACCCGATCCAAGACCTGTGGCTGCAAACGACTTAACAGTTCGGAGTATTTGTATTCAAAAAGTTTATTGTCAAACGCTTGTGGTTTACCTTCATCTGGCAACGGGAACGTCATCCCCCATACCTGCTCTCGCTGCTCTAGACCAAACTCTTCAAAAAACTCACTAAAACCCGCGACCAAATCACATTTGGTAAAGGTGACATAAATTGGAAAATTAATACCTAGATGTTCAACCAATTCATCAATACGCGAACGAATGGTTCTTGCATGATACAAACGTTCATCCGATGTTTGGGTTAAGATATCTTGAATACTGATAGCGATAATCGCGCCATTAATAGGGCGTCGTTTGCGATGCTTTATCAGTAGATCTAAGAAACCTTGCCACGCTTTGCTGTCAACCACCTTATGTGAGTCTTGGGTTGTATAACGACCTGCCGTATCAAGAATAACGGCCTCATTAGTGAACCACCAATCACAGTTTCGCGTACCTCCAATTCCACCAATGGCTCCTTTTCCCAACTGATCTGATAAGGGAAATTCCAGCCCTGAATTCACTAATGCTGTCGTTTTTCCTGAACCCGGAGGCCCAATAACAATATACCAAGGCAAGTCATACAGTGCCTTACTGCCACCTTTATGTTGAAACTTTGTTTTCTTTAAAACCGTTAACGCATCAGTAAATCGCTTTTGAAGAATCGCAACCTCTTCACCGCTCTGATTGGTCTGAGCACCATCATCATTGCCAGCGTCTAGTCCTTGCACTTCATTCAATAATTTCGCTGTACGCTGCTTGTTTTTCCATTGCCCCAACAATGCTGTCAATCCCCAGAGCCCGAACAACACAATGATAGCAACTAAACGTGCTACAACAGAACCGAGCGGTGCAACATTGTCCTCGCCAAAATGGACAAAAGGCCCTCCTAGCCAAATCAGCACCGACAACGCGATTAAACCAATAATCGTTAATACGCGTTTATCTGTAATAAACCCTATGATACGTTTCATGAATCCCCTCGAAATACCTATTCGTCGCTAGCTTATGGATTAGCTTTTGCGCTGCTATCTTTGTTTTTGCCATCACCTTGATCCAACTCCACAAACTGCTCATATAGCGGAGTTGTCGTGTTATACAAAGCAAACCTGAAACCTGAATAGGTCAATAACATTACAGCTCCAACGCAAGCGCCAACAACCCATAATGGAATATAATGCACCATCGATGACAACCGACCCTCTACATGACGCCAGTCCAACGACAAATCAGCCTCAGGTTGCCCTCGAAAACGCCGAATAGAATGGTATAACTCGTCACGTATGCCGTCCAAATGATCTCGCCCACGGTCCATCACTCGATACTTGCCTTCAAAACCAAAGCTAACTAACAAATACAACAGCTCTAATACATGAAGGTTTTCCCCAGGGGATTGCTTCATTCGATCTAAAATAAGAAAGAATTTCTCACCACCTGCTGTCTCGTTATGGAACGCACTTAATAATGTTTTTTGTCCCCACGCACTATTTGCACCCCAAGGCGTATTGAGTACCACCTCATCAATCACCGCGCATAAACAATATCGCGATGCGAGCACCACCTCGGGGCGAGTCCCCTCTTGCTTTAGGCGTGCTTCAAATTGCTTCAATTCTTGGGAAATCTGATTAAACAGTCCCGTAACATTCGCATGGGAAGCAGTATTTCTTAACTTCGCCATCAAATTTAATAATGTTGATGCTGCGTTCACCACAGGGTTTAAACCATCAAACACATCAATTCGAGTTGATGTCTGATGCCCCATCATTGGAGGTGGTGGTGGAGTACGATATGCTCCAGAAGGCGGTGGGGTCTGTGGTGGAGGTGTTACCGGTGGTGGCACGGGTGCGCCACCTGCAGGAGCTCTACCACCAGGGTTCGGTCGTATTGGCCCCGAACTTTGAATCAGGGTACGATCATCATCAGACATAACAATCTCCGCTTATAATTTCTTCGATTCTCATTCTCTTACCGCCCAAAATTCTATTTCTAGGCCTGGAAAATCACCACCAACATGCACAGCAAAGCCACCCGATTGCTGTAAATCACGCCAGTACTCGCTGCTTTTATCCAGTTCAAAATACGTATAACCCGCATGATAAGGGATTTGTCGTGGTGCAACCGGTAAAGCACGCAAACCTATGCCAGCCAATTGAGCGTTAACCAACTGACGAATTTTTTCTACTGGTCCAATTTTAATCTGCGCAGGAAAACGCGTACGCAACTCTTCATCAGGCAATTCACACTTAACCGCCAGTATGAAAATAGCGCTAGTAACCAAAGAACGATCATTAATAGGAGAAACACGAATACCGTATTTACGTTCAGCCAATTCCAGAGGAACCGCTGTCTGCTCCATTACCATACTCAAATTCTGACGTAGTGATTGCAACACGAGAGTGTAGGTTTCTTGCAAACGGTCATGTAAATAATGTGCAAATTCTACCGGGCGTTTATTACGAGAAGTGAATGTTGATAATTCACCAGCCATCTGTACCAACTCAGTATACAAAGCTAGGGGGTGCAGGTTCTTGATTGTTGATAAGTGAATAGTTAACGGCTCTAGGCGGTTCACTAATTGCAACAACATATAATCCGCCACTTCCGCTGAGCCAGCACGACCACTGTCTGCCAATCGAGAGCCAAGCGCTTCACCACGGTGATGCAGCAACCCTGCAAGCTCAGACAAAAAGCCGCTTAAACGACTTGCTGCTTTGATATCAACACAGCTAACAATGTATTGATCATCGAGGATAATTTGTTTGTCTTCTCTGCTTTCAACAATACGACACACACCCAAACAGGCATAACCAGAGAGATCCTCTGACTCTCGCAACAGTTTTAATTGCAACGTACCCAGTTGGATTTGCTGCAAATCACCACTATTATCAGCACCATCGCGCACATTAGAGTCTGCCGCATGATAACGTGCTAACCCCTGTGGGTTTTCTCCCATCGTGACATCCAACGCCCCAGCTCGACGTAATGGCAAGGCCAGGTATACCAATTCATTATGCACGTTTTCTGGAACATCAATGATTTCTGGCGCATCATCATCCTGCGGCAAGTGAAACGGCGTACCATCAGGTAACACGCCACAAGCGGATGTTAGAGATATCTTTCCGACCTTTAATAAATCTTGATCAATAGTAACGTCTTGAAAACCCCAGCCATAGCCATCAACAGCATTACACCGAGCATCAATATAACGCTCTATATGCCGATCCTGTTGTTGAAAATGCTGCGGTCGTAAAAACATACCTTCGGACCAGACAACTTTATTATTCTGGGACATTACGCTCAATCCTTCTTATTCAATGTCGTCTGGCTTATCGCCATCACCCACTCTAAGTTTGGTTTTATTAATCCAAATGATTTTCTTTGTTGTTCTATTTGGTTCTACAGCAAAAACCACCCTCGCCTGAGCATTTTCGTATTGGATAAACTCTCCCAAAAGCCCTATATACTTTACTTCTGGAGCCAACTCAAATGTTTCGGTTCGATTTAAACCCGGCGTCAATTCACGAAGCCGATGCTCTGCCAATAAATCTGCCCCCAACCGCTCTTTGCTTTCTTCAAACAAATCGATGAAGTCTTCTGCTAAGAATTGTCGAGAATCTTTTAACTCGTATACTCTCACAACGAGAGGTGAAGCACGCCCATTATCATCAGGATTTATCTTTGGCCACACTTGGAAATTCAGTACAACTTCCGTATCTAAGTTCAATATCTTAGCCGTTGTGCTACAACCCGCCCCTAACGTTACCGTCGCAAGTAACACCAAACCCAGCAACCATCGCGACCCTATCTTATGTCCAGCTTGTTGATCCATTTTTTTTACCACATCAAACATTAATCTATATCTCCTATTACCCCAATGCCTACTTAGAGACCCCGAATATAGCACAACCCTTTGCTTCCACAGCACTTCAAATAAATGCCCGCTTAACGTGGGGATTAAGGTATTACTTACTTTGCTCTGGACGCCGCCAATGTGTTCATTTGTTGTTCATATGCTTCAGCAAACTCTTCCCCAAAAAGATCTTGGAATGAATCGTCCATATTATTCGCTAAGTTTTGGTAATATTCTGCGTAAGATTCCCAATATTTTGCACTTTTGCCCTTCATTAAACCACCTCGAGTCTGCTGCTTATCAAAGCGTACAGCAAGCTTTTGGGGGTCAAACTGCTTCATCATAGAAGTAAAAGCTTCCCGCATCCCCGCAATTACAGCGATCTGATGATCTGCTATATCTTGAAAGCCGTGCCTAATCGCAAGAACGCCTGGTAAATAAGCATTGCCTTGAGAGGCGAACATATTTCTGAGTGCTTCATCCACGTTTGGAGAGAATTTTAACGGGTTATTTTCTGCGGCCTGAATCAAAGTGACATTCATTCGAAATTCATTTTTAATCGCATTTCTGGCTCCCAGTACAGCCATCATCCCTTTAGTAGACTCGCGCAACATATCAGCAATCAGATGATTAAAATTCGCTCGCTGCTCAGGGCTTACTTGCTCGGGATCAAGCCCGAGCGAGGAGATCAGTTCAGATACTTGGTCGACATCTGTAACGTTCACCTGAGAAGCTACATCGTTAACTGCAACTGCACTCTCTTTTTCGTCGACTGCTTCTTGTTCTCGCTCAACAACAACGTTGGGGATACTGCTCCCCGGACTCTTCTCAGGTGCAAAATTTTCAGCAACACGTTTTTCAACAACAGGCTCATCAACAACAGACTCTTCAATTGGTAGGAAGTCATCTATCGCCAATTTATCTTCAATCACCTCCGCTGCCGGTTCAGCTGCTAGCGAATCTTTGAGAGACACAGAACCAGTATCGGCGCTATCATCTAGGCCAAGAAAGGCATCCAGTTCGTTGGTTTCACGCTGAGCAGTATCTTGAATATCTTGCTGAGCCTCCGGAATCGTTATTTCCACTTCTAACAGTGATTCAATTTCGTCCAGCTCAGTCTTTGCATTATTCGTTGCACCACGAGCAGCCAATGGAGGTCGCGAAGGAGTCGGGATTGGATTTGCCGAATGAAGCACGGGGGTTTCGGCTGGCTCCAGAGCGCCTTTTGTAACTATCGGTGTAACAACTGGAGCTATATCTTCAGCTACCCCCTCACCCAACAAATCATCTATATCCCAATCATCAGGAATCGCATGGCCCACCCCTTCGGACATTGAAGGTTCAGGGCCAATAGGTTCTGGGGTTGGCGGATCAAGGACAGGGGCAGCAATAGAAAACGCCTGCTCCATGGGAGAAGCATTATCAGGCTGGCTCGCACCCAGCCAGTCATCGTCATCGGGAATCGCATTAGTAGACGGTATGCTTGAACTTGGCATCGCCTTATCCAGCGCAGCAAGCGGATCGAGCTCTTCGGACTCCATCAAGAAGTCATTTCCTACAGAACCATCAGAGCTACCCGCTAAAACATCATTCGCAGGTTCAGGGTCTAACCACTGATCAAAATCGTTCAAACTCATGTTATCTGCGACAGGACTTTGCTCAAATGCAACCAACAGTTCATATTCACCAAAATACAGCCTATCGCCTTCCGACAATTTCGCCTGATTTCCTGTACCTAGCGGTTGCTCTGTATTGTTGTAATAAACACCATTGGTACTGGTATCCACCAGGTAGTACTGGCCTCCCTCACAACGAATACTGGCATGACGGGATGAAACAAAACGATCAGGGTCTGGCAGTTGCCAATCATTCGTCGCATTTCGCCCTATTGTTCCCCCCGTTGCCCCAAATGTCATGCGACTTTTCGCAACATCCGTGCTCGGTGGTTGGCGTACAATTGTTAGTACCAATGACATATTCATTTCTCATTTTATAACTACTTCGCTATCCTCAAAGGCTCTAGTGGACGTCAAAGAGCTTGCTGTAGTTATAGATCAACTATAGATTTGCTATAAATCTGTTAAAGACCTTTTTAATAGTTACACTACACCTACTATTAGGTCTTAATTTCAATTAACTAATATTACCTTTCAGTTGGCATTCAACCAACTTTTTATCACAATAAATCAAACGCTTCCTCTGACTAACGAAAGTAAATTGTTATGAATAAACGTCAACGTCTCTTCTACAGCATTATTTGTTTAATGCTACTTGGATTATCTGGCTGTAACACCGCACCATACGAACAAAAAGCAGCCAAAAGCTACCAAGCAAACCTTCAAACGGTCCCCGGCAAACCTTTTACCCATCAAGTGTATGTCAATAAAGCCGCTTTCACCGACCAAACTGATAATAGAAGGCAACGTTTTCTCCATGTTTATATCGGTGGTGATGGTCGCCCTTTTTCCAACGGTTACTACTCAAATAACCCCACACCACTTAACCCTTTATTACTTGACCTCATGAAGCAAGATAAGCAACCGGCTATTTACTTAGGGCGCCCCTGTTATTTCATCGCTAAAGATGATTACTGCACGCCCAATTGGTGGACAAGCCACCGATATAATCAGCAAGTTGTAACCAGCTTACTAAAAGCACTATCAAATTTTAGTAAGCAGTATGATCATATTGTACTTATTGGCTATAGCGGCGGCGGGGCCCTAGCAATGCTAATGGCAGAACAACTTCAAGAAGCTCGAATCCTAGTGACGCTGGCAGGAAACCTCGACATTTTTGAGTGGACCACCCACCATGAATACACACCTCTTATGGAGTCATTAAATCCAGCAGATCTCGCCCCCCTTCGAAAAAACATCATTCAGCTACATTACGCCGGCAAAGACGACATCAACATTAAAGCGGGCTGGATCAAAGATATTGCGGAAAAACAACGCCAAGCAGAGTTTCACCTTATCGAGGATGCAGACCATACCTGTTGCTGGGCAGACTTATGGCCCGATGTACTAGCAAAAATTGAGTCGTATCAATCGTTTGTAGACTAGAATGGTTAACACCTAGCTCGCAGCAGCAACTATGGTAGAAAAGAATACCGTAGCGAGTTAGGAGTCTCTGCAAATTATACCCATCCAAAATGTGCAATATTCACCATTAAACACATCCAATACTTTATATACTGGGTAAGAACACACTAACAACACGGCAACAATGTAGTGATAGCACAGCAACTCGCTTGCGAACACTTTCAGTCACAAATCCCAGTAACAACGTCGTCATTCGATTCAGATAAGAGAAAGAGGCAGACAATGAAGCCATTCACACAGAACCATCCTGCACTACGTGCTTTTTTAACCGGAAGCATTGCATTTAGCATGACGCTACTTGCAGCTTGCGCTACGAATGGCAATATCGACATCCCCAAAGAGGCCTCTAGGAATGCCGATGATCTGCTAATCATTGATTGCTTATTACCTGGCCAAGTAAGAAAACTGGGCAGCTACTCTACTTACTTAACCGCAAGGCGGCCAATTAAAACCTCAGCCTCAGATTGTGAAATTCGCGGCGGTGAATACGTTGCTTTCGACAGAGCAGATTATGCAACCGCATTGAAAATATGGTTACCGGTAGCACAATCGGGTGATGCTGAAGCCCAAACTTATGTCGGTGAGATTTTTGAAAAAGGCTTAGGTCTACAATCGGACTATAAGCTCGCAGTTGATTGGTATACAAAGGCAGCAGAGCAAGACTTTTCTCGGGCTCAAATAAACCTCGGCAATCTTTATGAAAAAGGCCTAGGAGTTACTCAAGACAAAGCCATCGCTCTGAACTGGTATCGACGAGCATCGGGTATGAAGGATGACGATTTGCTCTACGCATCCACAGTACAAGTTAACTCTGTTGCACAAAAAGAGCTGGATGCGTTAAAAGATGAGGTTCGTGCAAAAAACCGACAGCTAGAGTCTATGCAATCACGCCTGGCCCGCACACAGTTACAACTTAAGAACGGTAAGTATGCCCTGGTTAAAGCCCAAAAGAGTCAAAAAGAGAAAGAGCTGGAATTATTCGCGCAAGAATCAAAAGCCATTCACGAACAAAGCAGAGAAACGATTAAGGCTTTGCGCCTAGCGCTTTCGAAGGCTAAAGCAGATGTTGCCCTCCAAAAAGCAGAACTTGCCACCCTCAGCTATGATGCGGAAAGCATGTCTAATGAAATTGAAACCACCAATGAAGAAGTCACCCAAACAGAAATGCTAGTGGCGTCTAATGGTAATGCACCTTCCATCGAAATTATCGACCCTCCTATGGCTCTTATGCGAGGCATCCCCACCATTCGCCTCCGCTCTGGAACCAAAGAAAAAGAAATTGTTGGAAAAATCAAAGCTCCTGCAGGGCTCAAAGACTTTAAGGTCAATGGTAAAATAACCCAAGTTGATGACTACAGTTTATTCTGGGTAAACGTACCGGTTAACACCATCCGAACCACTGTTAAGCTTGAAGCAACTGATAAGAAAGGGCGAAACGTTAGCTTTGATTTCTCATTAGTAACCGCCAAAAAGCAGTTGGCACAATCCACACAAACATCCAAATCTGCGCCGCTACGTACCAGCAAAAACATGAACCTAGGCGAATATCATGCGCTCATCATTGGCAACAACCGCTACGCATATTACCCGGACCTAGAAACTCCTAAAAATGATGTCACTGAAGCAGAGCAATTACTACGCACCAAGTTTGGGTTCAAAACTACTACGTTATTAAATGCCACCCGTTACGACATATTATCAGCACTTAACACCTTACGAACCGAGCTTTCCGACCAGGACAATCTACTCATTTATTATGCTGGCCATGGCGAGTTAGATAATGCTAACAACCGCGGTTATTGGCTGCCTGTTGATGCCGAGCCAGGGAATACCACCAACTGGATATCCAATGTATCAATCTCTGACATACTTAACACCATGCCAGCAAAACATGTGCTCGTTGTTGCCGACTCCTGTTATGCAGGTACTCTGTCAATGGCATCAGTACCTCGCATCAATGAAACGATGACGGAAGATGCTCATGATGAGTGGATAAAAATCATGTCAAGGGCACGAGCTAGAACGGTTCTGACATCGGGCGGAATTGCTCCGGTATTAGATGGTGGTGGTAGTGGTCACTCCGTCTTCTCTCAAGCATTTTTAGAAGTGTTAAACAAATCAGAAGGCATTACCGAGGGCCATGCAATTTATCGCGATGTACTTGGCAAAGTTCGCCGCAGAGCGCTTGAATTGAACCATGAGCAGGTTCCAGAATATGCCCCAGCTCGGTTTGCAGGCCATGAAGCTGGAGAGTTTTTCTTCCAATCGATTTAACAAAAGCTGTAACAACCCAAATACAAAAAAAGACGCTGGCAACAGCGTCTTTTAGGTTGCACACTACGCTACCCAGGGTTATTGCAAATAAGGCATATGTTAAATGATGGAAAAGATTGTTACGCTATTTGAAGATTTTCGGGAAAACAACCTTTCCTACGACGATTTATATAACACATTACTTAGCAAAATCCAGCAAGACCCTTCATTTCGCCACCAAGCGATCCCAACGCTGGATCAAGTCCAAAAGCGCACACCAATTCCCATCACCCACTTTATTCAATTACGATCAGAACTCGACAGTGCAATAGAGAATTTCACACCAACCGAAACCCAACAAACTTCCGTCCCTTCTGTAGACCCCGATGCAACCCTAATTACAGCTCTTCCCGATGAGCATTCACGCCCCAACAATATTAACCTCGATGAAGATGCAACAGCGCTTAACTTTTCTGCAACAACACAAAATACGACTAACAATAACTACAGCACAAGCGCCCCGACCCTACTAGCTAAGCCCTCAGCCGACACAACAGATGACGAAAATGAGGCTACCATGATAATGCCTACTGGGACGTTATCTGCCCCCCCCCTCTCAAACACGTCAACACCTCCCACTATCGATAGCGAGGATGAAACCGTTGTTAACCTCCAAACCAGCCTTACAGCAACCGAAGAACCCGCTCTTGCAGAAACCCTTGTCGGAAAAACCTATAAGCAATCCGATAATAAAAACCTGGATGAAGCCGAAACATTAGTAGGCACGCCAACAAATGGCGCGACACCAGACCCAACTATACCTCCCCCTCCACCAACACCAGAATTAACAACAAGTCCTGTTAAACCATCATTCCCTAGTGTATGGATATGGGGTGGTACCGCTACGTTTATCGTCCTCTGTAGCGTTATTATTGCAATTACCAACAATGCCTTTGAGCCCACCAGTAACCCAGAGATCGCATCGCCTAAACAGACCGAACCCGCAAGCGAGCAGGACAATAACTCCTGGGGAGCTGCGCCAGGGATATTGCAACCAACTCCTGACGCGAAACCCGCTCAACAATCAAGCGTAACTGACACTCCCCTCATTTCTAGTGAACTCGAAACAGCCGATAGTATCGCAACAACATCTACAACCTCAGTTCAACCAACAGAGCTCTTTCCTCAAATAACCGACGAAGCTGAATCGACAAACCCGCCGGCAGAAAAGTCGACTGCAGTCATAACGCCAATAATAAAAGAACAGTCATTTGAATCAAAAGAAGATGAGATATCGTATTTTGTGGGTCAAATTAAAAACGCAATAAATGCCAACAACTTAGCACCTGCTGAAAAAGTGGGAACTGCGACGTACTATCTTGTGAAACTCGTTAAAGCCTCGCCAAACACCCCTTTTGCTTCTCAGGCTCGCTCACAAATTGCCAAGGCGCACTTAGCCTTGGCAGCAATCGCTCGAAATGGAGAGCGCTGGGACGAAGCCCAGCAGCACCTAGATGATGCTTTTACGGTACGCCTTCCTGATAGCTATCAGTCACAATAACCTCAAGCTATCAAACTAAAAAGGGTTAGCCGCCTTGTACCCGCTCCCTAAGCTCGTCCAGTAGCGGCTCACCTTTAAATAAATCTTCTGCTAGCGCTAAATGACGGCGCACCTCATCCTTTTCACCTTGTAACCAAAGGATTTTTGTACGCTTGAAAAAGCGATTTCGCACTTCATCCATTCCCTGTCTAGCTTTTAGATTTTTGTCATCAACACCTAGCACCATTTTATAGGCATCATAAGCATTACTGCCTTGAGGGGACACTAAACGCCCCACCAAAAAGTGTGCCCTTGCCACATCCAATAAACGCATCACTTTCTCTCGCTCCGCAACGGTTAACGCATCGTCCATTTTTATAGGTGCGACAGGGACGACGAGTGGTGCAACTGCGACCTCTGCGTTGTCTTTGGATGCTAACTGTGTAAATACAATGCCACAAATCACCGCAACTGCAGCCACAACACCACCAACCACAACACCGCGCTTTTGAGCTTTACCAACAACCCGTCCACCGGACGATATTTTCTCCAAGTCTGCTGAAAATTCAGCGGCTGTTTGATAACGTTGACTTGCATTCTTTGCCAAGGCTTTTTTGATAACCTGATCAAAGCTGCTCGGAACCTCTTTTCTCACTTGAGAAGGAGGCTCAGGCTTAAGGTTGATCACGTTATGAATAATCGCGTTGGTTTGATCGCCTCGAAAAGGCTTCTTCCCGGTCAGCATTTCATACAGCAAGGTGCCGACGGAGAACAGGTCAGAGCGAGCATCAACACCTGCGCCAATACACTGCTCAGGCGACATATATGACGGAGTGCCTAAAACACTGCCAACTTGGGTTAACTCCGAATCGTCCATTCGAGCAATACCAAAATCGGCAATTTTCACTTCACCTTTATCCGTAATAAAGATATTGGCAGGCTTTATATCCCGGTGAACAATATTCAATTTATGGGTATACGATAAGCCTTTTAATATCTCCGTTGTTACCCGAATAACTTCATCCGCGGTAAACACCGAACCTTGTTTGATAAGGTTTTTTAAATCCTTGCCTTCAACAAATTCCATCACAAAATAAGGGGTGCCACGATCTTGATCGAAATCAAAAATCCCCACAATGTTGGGGTGCGTTAAACGACCAACTGCCTGTGCTTCCGTTTTAAAGCGCTCTAGCATTTCTCTACCCATTTCACTGGATAACAAATTGCCATGAATGGTTTTTACCGCGACTGTTCTGGCTATATTCGGGTCAAAGGCTTTATACACAACACCCATGGCTCCACGGCCCAATACCCCTTCGATGGTATACTTACCGATTGTTTCAAGATCTGACATAAGGATTTAACACACAATATTTACGCACTAACACATGCATTATCAGCATGTACTAACAACAGGATAATAAAAAGGGGTGCCAGAGCACCCCTTTTTAGAGAATTTTCAACACTGAGCTTTTCAAAACCCAGTTTTTTAACATTTAGTCTTTAAGCTCATAGATATGATAAGACTCTGGAAGGTATTGATCAATGGCACTGCCAACATACTCGCCATGATCAGGAATACCATCCCCTGTCGCAAATATACGGAACTTATGAGGCAACCGCTCTGCCGTCATATCCGCCGTTACTTCATACCATACATTAATTGCTCGCCTCGGCATCACATATTCAACATGCAACATACGGCTATTTTCAGGAAGTTCTAAGGTTTGCGCTTCTGCATTAATTTCTAACTGGAATTTATGGATGGTTCTCATGATATTCCTCTAAAGACAGTTCATCGTTTTGCAAGTATTCCCAATTTAACCCAAATATCCATAATCAACGGGAAACCTACTATCTAAAGTTAGTCTACAAAGCATAACACAGACTTTCGCTGATTGAGGTCAACGGTTAATTAAACCATTGATACAGTGAAAATAACGCTAACCAGGATACCACTCCCATTAAAATACAGGGGCCCAAACTTGTATTCATACGGTAGTCTTGAGCTTCTATACGCTTACCTTCCATACAACACCTTTCTATTTTTTGTTTTGCGGCAATTAGTTGCTGGCGATTGTTAATTCTAAAAGTAGCCTATTTTCGTTGTCTGTGAAGGTAATAATCACATTATTGGCAATGATTTAGTAAAAACCCTCTCCTTACCCCTATAAACCCATATTCCATTCGTAATTTCACGTAAGCACAGCAATTTCTGAAGAATTGGCTATGCTTTGAAAACAGCGTTTCAGTACATCAATATTGCTTTTGGAAAACACCAAGATGAAACTTTTACACAAGGCTCTCTTCTTCATTTGTATCCTCACCAGCCCTTTATTGTATGCTGAAGAAGGAGGTGGTGGTGTACAGTATGTCCCACTGAAGCCTGCCATTGTCACCAATTACCAGTCAAAAAAGCTGAGCTACATTAAAGCTGAAATCACCTTGCAAGTGACAGGTAATGCAACAGCAGAGGCTATTGATCGTCATTTACCTTATATTCGCCATAATCTTGTTATGTTGTTTAGCCGGCAAGAAGAAGCTACGCTCTCCTCCACTGAAGGTAAAATTCAACTAAAAGAAGATGCCTTGGCAGCTGTTATCTCTGTTCTTGACTCAGAAAGTGAGCCTACAGACATTGAAGCGATACTTTTTACCAGCTTTATTGTGGAATAAACGCAACTTAAAATCTCTTTGAGCATTTTTTCAACACTTTTTATGGGATAATGATCATCCCTGAGTTTTGAGTTTTTTACATGAGTGACGCAGCAAGCAGTGACCATCAAAAGCCACTGTTAACTCACGCCCCTGTCATACCCACCTTGCGAAAAATGACACTACCCATGATCTTAGGAATCATGGCCATACTACTATTCAATCTAGTTGATACTTTTTTTATTGGCCTAATGGGTGCAAAAGAGCTCGCAGCGGTCAGCTTTACATTCCCGGTCACCTTTGTACTCATGAACATAGCCATGGGATTGGGCATTGGCACAGCAACCATACTTGCAGCAAAAATCGGTTCTGGCGACAAACTATCAGCCAAACGAATATGCACACACGCATTACTGTTAGCCGTTGTTGCAGCCATTCCTCTATCCGCTTTGGGAATCCTCACGCTAACCCCTCTATTTCACTTGTTAGGTGCAGATGACACCACATTACCCCTGATATCAGACTATATGAGCATTTGGTTCGCTGGGTTATTATTTCTTTACGTTCCTATCATTGGTAATAGTACAATACGCGCTACTGGAGATACCAAGACACCCAGTATCATTATGGCGCTAGCAGGGCTCGCTAACGGTATTATGGACCCGATACTCATATTTGGTATTGGCCCCATCCCGGCGCTTGGCATTCAAGGTGCAGCTATTGCCACGGTTATTTCCTGGCTTGTGGCTTCCATCGCCGTTATCTATTTACTCGCCAATCACAAACGAATGATTAGCTTAAAAGGTTTTAGTTTTACTCGCCTTTCGACGACGCTACCCACAATTATTCATGACTGGTATTCCATGTTACGAATCGGCATACCTGCATCTGCAACCAACATGATAGGGCCAATTGTCCTAGGCATGCTTACTCGTCTTATCTCTCAGTACGGAGAAGCTGCAGTAGCGGGTTATGGCGTAGGGACACGCATCGAGTCATTAGCCATGGTCGTCATCATGGCGTTATCCTCAGTAATGACACCTTTTGTAGCACAGAATTATGGTGCCGGAAAACAACTACGAATAAAAGAAAGTCTACGAGTGGCTCTCATCTTTACGGTTTGCTGGGAGCTATTTATTACTTTAGTGTTACTCGCCACAGCAAAGCCTATCGCTCAAATTTTCAATAACGACATCACGGTCATAGAAACCACCGCCTTATTCCTTTGGATAGTACCTATTAGCTATGGCTTTCAAGGCATGGTGATGGTTATTTGTTCTTCGTTAAATGCTTTGCAACGCCCAGCGATTGGAATGTCTATAAACTGCATTCGATTATTTGCTCTAAGCATTCCATTTGCTTACATCGGTGACGATGTTCTTGGATTAAAGGGTATTTTTATTGGTATTAGCATCGCGAATATCATTGCAGGATTAGGTGCGTTACTATGGATTATCAACAGATTGGATTCATTAACACAGCCAATAAAGCAAACAACGAGTCACACATAAGCATACTCAACAACACCATGAAAAAAACACAACCTTCAGAAGATAATAATAATCCACTCCCCAATAAGAATAACATCCTGTCATTTTTTCAAATGTTATTTGATTTCTCATTCTCAAAGTTCATTACTGTTCAAATGTTCCCTGCGCTTTACTTCGTTATCCTCGCATCCACACTATTTGCCATTTTATACTTGTGCTTTGAAGCCTTCCTAACCTCCATAGCACGAGGCATGTTTTTCCTTTTTATTGCAGGCCCCATTACCTTTATCGCAATTGCTACAGTGGTTCGCGCGTTAATGGAGTTCTATATTGTGGTTTTTCGCATTGCTGAAAACATTGATGATATGCGACTGCTATCCAACAAACTCACCGGGCTAACGGATACAATGGATGAAGTCAAAGGGCTCACTCGCAAGCTGCCCTTTTGGAATATTATGGGGTACAAAAACACGCCCAAAGAACAGGAGAGCACCAACAACTCTAACCAGCCTCAATCTGGAGTATCCAATACAGAACCCCCGAGCCAGAAATCAAGCAACGCAAGAAAATCACGCAAAAACACCAACTGGCCTTATTAAAAACACTGAAACCCAAAAGGGTCATCGCTTCGTCCATAGATCCGATCTACGATTGCGACCTCTTCATCAACAATGGCATCAATCAATTCCTTAGCACTGCCTAAAGGCCTCATCACATCGAAGCCCTTGTCCATAAAGTTATAGAGCTCACCAATACCTGCTTTTACTGCTGGGCGCTTAACCATTTTAAACGTGCCATAAACCAATCGACTTCTCACATACCTATCCAAACCTTGCGCTAACATTTTTGCCAACGCTGCTTGTCGATGCCTCAAAGATATGTCAACTGCTTCTCGAAAGGCTTCGGTATACGCATCAAACGTAATACAACTAACACCCATTTCGTTAAAAAGAAAACACGCCATTGCCTCATCAAGTTCAGCAGACAATGCATTAAATTCCAGCGCGTAAGTTGAAGTTGTCATCACTTTTTCTGGCAAAATTCTAAATGCCTTATTCATTACCCGTTCAATTTGATGAGATAGCTCGGTTAAATCAATTCCCCCATAGATATCTTCAAGAAAAAACAGCGTCGCATCCTGGTATCGCTCATCCCTCAACAATAAGTCATGAGTTTTCTGTAATCGCTTAGATTGCCATTCCTGTACAGCGTAGACATGCTCTTTAAATTTTGGTTGTGATACATCATGCTGTCGTAAACTACGGTAACGGGTTAATTCTTCTTCCATTTTTTGGGCGATTGGCCCTGCTTTTTTATCTCGCTTTGCCATTACTGCTTCATTCTCTAACGGTTAACAATGTTCAACAGGTCTGTATTGTATCACAGTGCTCAGACAACGCCTCAGCCACAACATCTGCCGACAATGGGCGCTTACCCAAAATCAAATCAGCAGCTTTTTCTGCAATCATGATGGTGGGTGCGTTGGTGTTCCCCCCCACTATGGTTGGCATAACAGAAGCATCCACAACCCGTAACGACCTCACTCCATGGACACGTAACTCGGCATCCACCACAGAAAGGCTATCACTACCCATTTTACAGGTACCGACAGGGTGATAGATTGTTTCTGACTTTTGTCTCACAAACTCTGCAATATCCTCATTACTAGTTACTCCTGAACCCGGCAAATATTCCTCGCCTCGGTAAGCGTCAAATGCTTTGGCGGCAAAAATACTTCGCGATATTTTTACCGCTTTCACCAGCACCTCAAGGTCTTTAGGGCAGGTCAAATAATTTGGCTGGATAACCGGTGGGGCAAGAGGGTCAGATGAGTTCAACGTAACGTAACCTCGACTCTCTGGACGTAACTGACAAGCATGTAACATATAGCCGTGGCCCGGACCTTCTTCGCGGGCATGATCCAACATAAATGCCGGAATAAAATGTAACTGAATATCCGGACGATCCAGAGCAGCGTCCGATTTAACAAAAGCCCCCGCCTCTAATCCATTACATGCTCCCAAACCATCCTTAAACATTAGGTAACGCATCAACGTCATTATCGAATTATGGAATTTCGTCTGACTAAATAAGGTGATAGGTTTTAAGCAATGATGCTGAACGCAGACATCCAAATGATCTTGTAAGTTCTTACCAACACCGGGTAAATTATGCACTACATCAATCCCGTGCCGTGCAAGCTCCTGCGCTTCGCCTATCCCCGACAACATTAATAACTGAGGGGTTTGAACGGCGCCAGCACACACAATTACCTCATGTCGAGCAACGGCATCCAAATTTCTAAACCCTTTGCGATAACGCACCCCTTCAGCTTGGTTATTATGAATCAATAAATATTTTACTTGTGCGCCCGTTTCTATAGTGAGATTAGGTCGCTGCATGACAGGTCGTAAATATGCATGGGCAGCACTGCAACGCTGCCCATGATTAATGGTTAACTGAAAAGGGCCTACCCCCTCTTGCTGCTTACCGTTAAAATCCGCGTTATAGGGAATACCCGCTTGCTGTCCTGCTTCAATAAATGTCGAAAAAAGCTCGTGACCTGACTTTGGATCTTCCACCACCAAAGGGCCGCCCACGCCATGATAATCATTGGCTCCCCGCTCCTGGTTCATTGAGCGCTTAAAATATGGCAATACATCCGCATAACCCCAGCCGATGTTGCCCTGTCTTACCCAGTCATTGTAATCCTCAGCGTGCCCGCGAATATACACCATGCCATTAATTGCACTAGAGCCCCCCAAGCCTTTACCTCGAGGCCAATACAAACTGCGATTTTGTAAATGAGGTTCAGGAGCAGTATCAAAACTCCAATTATGCTTCCCTCCTTTCAGTAATTCCCCCACCCCTGCAGGCATGTTCACAAATAATGATCGATCACTTGGCCCTGCTTCCAATAACAACACTCTGTTTTTGGGATTCTCTGACAAACGATTCGCTAATACACACCCAGCAGACCCTGCACCGACAATAATGTAATCAAACATACCCTCTCCTCGCCGTTAGTGACCAACCATTCACACTACAATATATGGCATGAGATCCCTTGTTATGCAAGGATAAAACTATACCCTAAAAAGAGCCCACCAAAAAATACAACGCCAAATCTAGCGTATACTCAAAATCGCTATTCGCCAAAAGCATTTACCTTCCATCAACATATCACGGCACACCAGGCCCCAAGGAAACGGGGATTTCTAGATAGAATGTGCAGCCTCTCCCTTTATTGTTTTTCACAGACAGCTTTCCACCCAACAAAGAAATCAAACCATGACTACTAGCCAACCCCACCCCCACCAATGCTGTTGCGTTAACAAATAAAACCTTTAAATACAAAAGGTTATGACGGATAATTCACGGCATGACAATGCAAAGCAGAGATGGCAAGATCATGATCAAAAACCAGCCACAATCA
>MAAB01032311.1_pt1 | contig 73591 bp, 62 predicted proteins | sample 1115991 | NCBI WGS metagenome assembly MAAB01 (sample SAMN04961124, study PRJNA320927) | seawater metagenome | isolation source: sample BD02T18 sea water enriched with oil for 18 days | place: USA:Gulf of Mexico | collected 2013-07-27
TCAGCTGAACCTTTTTGATCGAAGAAATTTGTACGATTTGTTCTCGCCACCAATTGATGACGAGCCAGATAAAAACAAACAGTTGTCGATGTTATGAAACTGTGGGACAGCAGTGACCAAAAATATGGAATGATCGATCTCAGATGAGTTTTTCTCCGAAAGATTCTACGTGGTTAAACCTACCGTATGATCAACATGATCATGAGTCCACTCTTTTTTGGTGGGCTAACGCCTGTTATATGATACCTGAGGTAGTCAATGGTACGTTCAGTGTTTCTTCGGATTACGGACTATTTGAGGCTGGAGAGTTTTTCCCAGAGCTAAAGCGCTTTGTTCCCATCTGGCGCCTCGGCTTGGTTGATGACACCGTCCGATTGCCACCTTTACGCGCGCTAGGGGAAGGGCTTGCCATGCAAACAACCAATACCTATGCCCATCACAAGCCTTCTGGGATGCTGTCTGTTGCTCAGGATAAATTAGCCGGTAGCCCTAGCTCTCAGCATGTCATGTGGAGTGCCGTCTTGGATGAAGGTATTACGGTTTATACAACACACCCCCTTACTAACTCCGACTATTCCTTCGGTTACTTCACTGGCGGTTCTTCAGCACCACGCATTGCCCAACACAACGATGTGGCGTTGATACTCTATAATCCAAAGTTGCCCTGGCTATCTTTATTATCCAAAAATGCCAGCATGACACATGCGTTTTTTCCTCGTGATAGATTCGACGAAGTAGAAAAGAAAGGGAATTGGTATTTTGGTCGCAAAACCGATGGTTATATCGCTTTGTACTCAAATAATAATACAAGCTTTAACGAGACTGGCGATTATGCCGGTCGTGAAATTATCGCCAAGGGAAACAAGAATCTGTGGATCGCAGAAATCGGAGAGAAGGAAGAAGATGGTAGTTTCGAAGACTTTATGCAGCGAGTTTTACAGCAAAACGTTATCTATGATGAACAGAACAATCACTTAGTAATATATGAAACTGATTTTGGGCCCATGGAATTCTCGTGGGAGAATGAGTTAACCGTTAATGGCACACCAATGTCACTCGAAAACTATCCCCGATATGACAACCCATTTGTTCAACAGCCTTGGGGGGATACCGACATTCTAATTACCGTTAATGGGACAGAATCAACCATTGAATTTGAACTTGAAGAATAGATATAACATAAAAAAACCCGGCTGAAATGGCCGGGGGAATGTCTCAATGATTTCGTTAGATATGTTAAACTACACCTGTTTCGAGACTATCTGAATTACAAATTGGCTTTGACGCTTGCGCCTCATTTCTAAAACGTGATGGTGTTTGACCAGTCCATTGCTTAAATGCACGACCGAAATTTGCACCGGAACCATAACCGAGCATATCTGCAACATCATCAACACTCCAGTAGGTTTTTTGCAAATAGCTTATAGCGATGTCTTTTCGTAAGTTGTCGACAACTTTACGATAACTGGTATTTTCACTTTCCAACCCCTTAGCCAGCGTCCTAAGTGATATATTTAATTCCTTAGCAACTTGCCCCTTATTCGGAATTCCATCACGATAATTGACAACAATTTTACGAATTTTATCGGGTAACGATACGGGGCCTTCAACTTCAACATAAGAAACTTCGCAATATTTAATTGCATATTTTCCAATCATAGAGTCACATTTAATCCCGAAGTGTTTACGTCATAACTTTTGAAAGCCACCTTGTTTATAAGGCAATCAAAAAATGTACATGAGGGCTACCATAACTAGCGCTACATTTTGACGTTTTACTATTTATTGTGGTTATACGCACAACGTTAACAATCCACTACACCATAAACTTGTACTTTCTGATGATTTAATAAATGAATTAGAAACCGTTAGTTGATAAAACAAATATAAACCCAGACTCGCTGGGTTTATATTTCTAGAAAGAACTACTTATAATGATTAGCCATCTTTTGGCCAACATACTGGACCTATACCGTTGTACCCTTCCCTACATGGCTCGTAACACAGCAATCCATCTTTATCATCACCATCATTACATGCATGTATTGGCTTACCGACACCGCGTCCATAAGATAAGGAGTCATTAGTCCAGCATACCGGACCAACTCCGTGATAATCAGAGCGACAAACAGGGTAACAAAGACCTGCATCGTTCTCGTCTCCGCCACCACAAGCTTTAGGAATCGTTCCCACTCCACGGCCATATGACGCATCAATTAACCAGCACACTGGACCGACACCGTTATAGCCTGATCTGCAATGTTTGTAACAAAGGCCCGCGTCGTTCTCTTTACCTGAGGGGCACCTACCAGTCCATATATTCGATGGAATAGTACCAACACCTCGACCGTAAGATAGTTTGTCATTACTCCAGCAGACCGGGCCAATTCCGTGATAACCCGACCTACAATCTGGATAACATAAACCCGCATCATTTTCTTTGCCTGAGCCACATTGCGTTGGAATAGTGCCTACGCCACGTCCATAAGACGCATTTTTCTTCCAGCACACCGGACCAACTCCGTTATAGGTGTCACGGCAAGGCACATAACACAATCCAGCGTCATAATCTTCGTCTGATGCGCATGTTAGCGGTGTACCTACCCCTCGGCCATAGGCAACTTGCGGCGGAGGTAGAACATCAACGTCACATTCGTCCGACACCTTTATTAAGGCACCTGATACGTTAAGATGCGAATTGTTGCCGCCAACAGCCGATATTGACGCACTGTCAAACGCCATGCAGCCAAACGTTGGCAATGCAATACTTGCAATAGGTTTCGTTAACTCTGTTAATATTTGACCTATTGCTGAATCCACCGCCTCATCGGCTATGCTACTTACTGAACCAGCAACCCAACTTCCTGTTCCAATTCTAAACGCGATTAAATCAATTTCTGGATTGCTAGGAACACCAATTTCCAATGTATTATCGTCTGTTATATCGATAGAAACAGGAGCAGAAACGTTAAATCGTACACTGATATTATCATTGAAAGAATCGCCCTCCTTTAGCTGAGCATGTACTTCCATACCGAATATCGAAATAACCACGCGAGGCACTCCACCCACCTCTTCTACCTCCAACGTTAAAGGCGCTATATTATCCACCAAAATTCTTGAGTTAACGGATGTATCACCGAAGTCGTCAGTCCTTGGCAAACCAAACTGAATTTTTTCGCCAACAACATTCAGATGCGTTAAACCAACACTATGGGCAGACGCTAACGTCTGACTAATAACGTTCGTGTTAATAGATACGGCAAATTGATCTTGGTCCGCATCAGCAGCAGGTAACACTTCATCCGTAAACAATGTTCCAGCTAAAGGCTGAGGAATGTCAAGATCAGGCGTTACGGGAATAACACCGCCGGACATTTGTGCGGTAAGACTATTGTTGCTGGTACTAATTTTCTCAAGATTTAAGGAGACGGCCAGGTCTCGACTGCTAATACCATCATCAAAACTGATCATGTAACTTTGTTTGATAATACCTGCTAGCGCTTCTGGTAAGTTTTTCTCCAACGCTTTTTCAATAGCGCCAGAAATTGGACCTTCCAATAAATTAATGATGCCAGAACTCACCTCTGATAGTATCGGTTCAAATATTGAACCAACACCATCGAAGTCAACTTTACCAATATGAATGCTCGTATTGTCGATCGTAAACTCCGGCACTTGATCGGCAACGTCAAAGTATAGATCACCATCAATGTCGATTGGACCTATGTTTGCACCGATTTTAATAACCGTCGCTGGTAGGAAACCATTATGCATCCTGAGCGCCAATTTCACATTGGCTGTTGTAATATGGGTATTTATAATTGCCTTGTTACCATTTTCCAAATCTAGATTAAAGTTTTCAATAGAAAGCGCTGGCATCTCTCGAATATAACCATCAATTCCATAGGTTTCTCCGAACAATCCTTTAGATGTTTTGTCATAAAGCATCGTACCAGCGACCAAAGAATTGATATCCAATCCGTTTAACACGTTAACCACCTGATTTAACGCTAAATTCAGGCCTTCTTGTGTGATTTTAACTGTTAGCGACGGATCATATTCCAAGCCAAGACTAGCGTATTTAACAGTACTGGTATGACCGATGCTATCTTCACCCTGGTAGGTATAGAGATCTGCAGGCATCACCTCTACCGCAAAAGAACCATCTTCGGCTAGAGAAATATCGGTACCGTTAACAGATAATGTCTCAATACCCGTTTCATCAAAAGCAAGGCCATTAATCTTCATTAAGCCATCTTCTTCTGCGCCCAAAAGGATCACCCGAGGGCCTTCTGTATCATAAACAAACCGGACCGAAGGACCTAAAGGTGGCTGTACTTGGAATGTATTCTTTCCTTCGATAAAGAAATCCACAAGATCACTTCCTGCAGCCGTCGCTTCAGAAGCACCTGCGGTAAAATGGGACTCAACACTAAGACCATTTAGGATCATCACCGGTAGCTCGGCAGGTTGACTTTTATATCCCACCACAAAAATGGATGGTGCATTTGTATGAACAGAATCTTCTGCTGGTTCGCTAATGGTGTAACTACCGCCACACCCCGTTACCGCAAGGCCTATTAGCCCCAGCAAAAAAAACCTGAATAAATGAATATTAAGCCCCATGAATTATCCCCTTATTTACGTAGATACATTTTTTTGTTTTTCTACTTTTTATAATTTATGTTTGAGCGATACATCGACCCTCGACCAACTTAACAACTCATGCACATCCGTACCAACTCATAAAATGCCAATAAACCCCTCATTTTGCGCCATCCGATTTTTTGTTAAAATCGAGATATTGATACTTGTATTCGTAAAATTGATCCGCATATATTTTATTGAGGCGGTTTTATATTAATTGTTATGAAGGTGGCACATTTGATGGATATACAAGTATCTGGGCATCACGTATCAGCAAACGATATCATTAGCTCTGTTGTAAAAACCAATCTAAAAAAACTCGGGAAGCGCTACCCTAGTCTGGTTAATGTCGCGGTTACCCTAAAGTCCGATAGCAATGTACGATCTGTTGAAGCTCGCACGATTTACGAAGGGAGCAGTTTAAGTGTTTCTTCAGATGGAAAAACCATACGTGAGGCGATCAAGGCGACAATTAAAAAACTAGACGCGGTATTATCGAAGCGAAAGGGGGCGCTGCGATCTGGTCGACATGATAAATTAAGAATAGAGGATGTGTCTTCAACGTTTTGCCCTGACGACGATGACGTATTTGGGTCCGGGAGTTAAGTCAATCAAAATACGAAAGTCTTAATTTAAGATGTCACCCCCCGTCAACTAATTTAATTAACTGACGGGGAAATACTCTATAGATGAAGAAATAATAACGCTAAACGGGATTCAAAAACACCCAGCCAATACTCGCACTTCAACATTGTTTTTCACTACTGATGGTTTTAAACCCGTGAATTCTTTAAACACTCTGCAAAGTTGTGGGTAATCAGAAAATCCAGAAGCGATGGCCGCGTCCGTTAATGAATACCCTTTAGACAGTTTGGCTGCCGTAGCAAAAATACGATACCAAAGCCGGAACCTGCGTATCGGGACTCCAGTTACCTGCTTAAACAGCTGACTTAATCGTGGTACAGACAAGCCAACGCTTGCAGCCATTTCTCCAACGGAGATGTTTTCGGTATATGTGTCTTTGATAATGGTTACCGCTTTAACTACCCTGTCATCATGAGTAACATTTGCACCTAAACCTATCCACTCCTCAAATTGCTCAAAAACGACTTCATTTGACGGTCTAGCATTAAGTATGAAACTTGCATGATCGATCACTTCGTTTTCTTTACGAATATCACTATACAAGCGGAAGCCGCTATCAATATTACTAACCGCAGTCATTTGCGGGACAAGTTTAGAAAAATCGTCCCCTAAATCATCAAGAAAACATTGCGCAACCTTAGATCCGTGGGTGTCAATAGTGACATTCATATTGGCAGGAATGAGAAAGCTTTTACTGCGAACAATCCTATCATTGGAAGCATCGATAAGCTCCATGTCACCTTCAATGGAGACGAGTAACGAAGATGCAACAATGGGCGGCTTTACAATTCGACCTATACGACCCACATACATGGAGCGCTGTTGAGACGTATAGAAAATCGACTTACGGTCAAACATGGTTTTAGACATAGCTACGCAACCTTATTATTTTTATTGAGCGGTTAACTACATAATGTAATTTTCTATTTTACATATATTTCATAACATTTAGCTTGAATGTTTTGATGATAAAATGACCTACACACAATTACCTATATCCACCCCTTCCTTATAGATGAATAAAAAAGAACAATGAGTCATCGAAATAGTAGGTTTGTTCAATTTTTAGAAAACTTAACTTGTTAATCTAGTGCGCTAAGTGGGTGCAAGCACACCAGGGTTGCGAAAAAACTCTCTAACAACCCTATTTTAAAAATATGAAGGTAATTAACATGTCTATTGACATTGTGGATATTGAGATCCTCGGCATTCTTACAGGCATTGATTCAAAAGTCTCTGCTTTAAAGGCTTCAACGGGATCTAAAATTGATGTTTCTAGCTTGATAAAGAACTGGAATATCACCACGCATTTGCAAGACACTGATCATAATAGCTTTGAAAGCCTGTCTGACTTCAACTTTGAAGATATAACACCAGACACACAATTCCATAAAGTAGAGATAAAGGACATCGTAAAATTACTGGACTCTCTTTCAAAAAATGCATTAAACGAATCCGAAAAAGCACTCAACGTTAAAGAAATTCGTTCCGCATTAAAATCCTCTCTTAGCAATCTTTCGGAAGAAGGGATACTCACCATAATCGACAAAGTGAGTGAAAACGTCCTCAATTTGGTATCCCACCTGTTCGAAAACATCAATAACGATGGCAACCTCATTGGGGAGGTTGCCGCTCAAATCTCACGCATTCAAACACCGGTAATGCAAGTAGCCCTTACGGATACCAAGTTGTTCCAGAACAGTAACCACCCTGTCAGGAAATATCTCAACACGTTGGGAGACTTAGGTTTGCGCATATCAGCCCCTTCTGAAGAAGGTTATTTGGAAATGCGGGATTCCATCACTGAAATTTTAAAATATTTTGATGGAGACATTGAATACTTCACAGAGGCTGACCAACTACTTTCCGACTATATTGATAACGGTTTTGTCGCAAGCAGCTTGACCACCCCTCTCCCTTTGTCGAATAGATTTGACACAATGTAGAGCTTCTTCTTGGTACACCTTCCCCCGCTCATTGTAGAGATCCATCATATGCATCGACGTCGGTACAAAAGCAAAGCCAATGTTATGCTCGGTATTCCATTGAAAAATCGAGCCACCCAACCCCATCCAACCGTAAAACCCTCCTCGGCCTTTATTTAACGAACGATCAATAGCATTTTTCTTAGAGCCGATCATGGTAAATAGATTTAAGCCGCCTTGGGTAAAATGAGTTGTTACTGTTCCTCCTAATGATTTTTGCTCTGCATGAGCATGAAGCGCTTGCCAGGCTGACTCACTTAAATACTCTTTTCCTTGGAAACTTCCATGGCCAGCCATCATGGCAGCTACCTTTGCTAGTCCCCGCGCCGAGCAGTTTGCATTAAAAGATGCGGATTCACCTCGGGCAATGATAGCTTGATTAAAAAAGTTGACGACCTCCTCGCGATCGCGCTTAAACGATAGGCCCCTAAATGGCCCACTATGTTTCCCTTCTGCTTGGCTTGGTTCTCTTCGCACTACGTTAACCTTTTTACGCTTAGCGGTATTGTTTTTATATATCGTTTTTCCAATATTTAATGCTATCGGCGTAAAAATCGCACCTAAGTCCATCGCACTGTGTACTATTTTTCTACCCATAAATTTGGGTTTAAAACTTTCTTTGACATAAAAGCCAAAGTTCAATCCCTTAACGGGCGCTCGACGGCTTAGATCTTCGGTCCTCACTCCGACATTCACAACCCAACCTCGTGTTAAAGCGTGATAGTTTCGACGTTTGCGATAATCCTTGGGAATTCTCGCCCGAACACCTTCAATCACACTGCCCACACTATTTTGTTTGATATTCTCTTTGAGCAGGTCTTCTGGATCGAGGTGTATTTGAGGCTCACCAAACCTGCTTCGTGTCGCATAAGATCAGCAACGGTGATACTACCTTTGCCATTGCCAGCAAACTCTGGCCAATGATCCGCGATCTGATCGTTATAATTAAGCAGCCCCCGATCCACTAATGAGGCGATGGCTAAAGTTTCTAATGACTTACCACTGCTAAACACATTAACAAGCGAATCAGCGGTAAAATCTGTATCATTGGATTTAGATGCCCATAAATCCACAACCAATTGACCTTGATAGTAGATACAGAGCTGAGCATTCTCTTCAGCCTTGGTTCTCATCTCGGATCGAAACAGGTCTTTCAATGGCTCAAAATCCGGTGCGACAAAGAGGCCACCATGTTATACAAGCTCCATACCGGCCAATGTACTTTTGCAGATTGGAAATTTTTTAAGCCTAGCATCAACCGAGTAATAAAAGCCCGATAAAGGCGGACAAATTACCCTTAATATTGATGGTTTGCCAAAGGTTATATAACTAAATGTAGATACGCATACGTTATTACCATCGTACTTTACCCACCAAAATATCCTTAAACATAACCCAATCTCCGATAAAGCTATAGAACGGATATTTAAACGTAGCGGGTTTATTCTTCTCAAAGAAAAAATGACCAATCCAAGCAAAACCGTAACCTATGATCGGAAGTGTCAACAACAAACCAAAACTTCCCGTTAAGATCGCAAAACTTAATACGGTTATAATTAACGAACTACCCACAAAGTGAAGCCGGCGGCTCGTATCGTTAGTGTGCTCCTGCAAATAAAACGGATAGAACTCTGCGAAGCTTGAAAAGCCGTCTTGTTTTATCGTTTCCTCAGACATATAGTTCCCCTCGAAAGGCCAAATGATGTTGTGTACTCATTTTCAGTACCAAACTGACTAAAATCAACAACGGAAGAGCCTATCCTAATCTCTAATTATTTGACTTTCTATATCCCAACGAGACAATAGAATATCATCCTGGGTCATCATAAAAACAAACCTGAAACTGATAAAACCAATGAAAACAACAGCATCCTGGTGGCTAAACGGTACTATTAGCGTGTTTCAAACCATGAAACTGCCAGTAGAAGACCTCTTCTTACGGGCAGGAATCGATTTTGAACAGCTTTCCAATTTGGATGCTCGATTTCCACAAGACGGCATCACTCAACTTTGGCAGCTGGCGGAAAAAGCCTGTAATGATCAAACCCTAGGCCTCAAGGTCGGGCAACAACTTCACCCTCGTTCTTTTAACGTCCTTGGTTATGCTGTACTTTCAAGCCGTACCTTAAGAGAAGGCTTGAAGCGATTTTTACGGTATCAACATGTCATTGGTGAAAGTGCGGACATTCAAATCCATGAATTCACAGAAGATGGAATAGAAAAGATTTCCATCGAATTCCAGTTTGAAGGAGACGAACTACCGGTCTCCATTCACACCATTGATATGGCGATGTCTAGTTGCGTGTCTATGGCACGTTGGATAATTAGCGAAAAGGCACTTATAGAAGGCGCTACACTTGCAAGGCCCCGCCCAATTCAGATTGATGCATTTATTGATGTTTACGGCGTTAACGTTAAATTTAATCAGCCTTCAAATTCAATCATTATTAGTAAAACTCTATTTGATGTTGAAATCCCTTTTTCGAATGAAGAAATTGCTAATCAAAATGAAGCCTTATTCCAGAAGCATCTCATCAAACAGTCAGAAAAAATAACGTTAACTGATCGGGTCATTAAGTTAATCATCCCGCGACTATCAGATGGCATCCCCAGCAAAGAAACCATCGCAAAACAGTTGAATATGAGCAGTAAAACGTTACAGCGGCGACTGAAAGAAGAAGGCCTAAATTATCAAGACATTTTAAACCAACTTAGACAAAAGTTGGCGAAGGAGTTAATCTCGAAAAATGAAATCAGTGTGCACGAGATCGCGTATTTGTTAGGTTTTAGTGAAGCCTCTAACTTTCACCGCGCTTTTAAACGCTGGTTTAATATGACCCCAAAAGAGTATAGAAACCAGCGTAACCGCTAACCTACAAATGTTAAAAATCGTCACGAAGACCATTTGATGAATTGATTCACAACCTTTAACGTACTGGAAATCATTCTTATTAGTGTAATAAGATCGCCAGGCGAATCGATTTTTTCCAGCGTTTCCTTATCAATACCGAGCTCAATTAATAATTCTCTTACATCACGCTCGACTAACAAACCAGGGATACCAAACGTGCCCTCCAACCGAACGACATTTGAGGAGATAAAGTCATCCGTCTGGTCATCAGTTTCCGCATCAATCAATGCAAGAGCAGTCGCCACCGTATCCAAGCCTTTAACAATAGAGTCAAAACCTTGAGTAAGCCCATCTGATTTTTTCCACTGACGAGTTAGCAACACCTTGGATAAGGTGCTCCAAGTATCTATTGAGGGCATCTCCATTAAAGTTGGGTCACTACCTAGCACTAAGCCCACACCATAAATTAAATTCCCTAGTCCTTCGAACAGCTTTGCTTCTCCTAAATCGTATTCTCTGGGCCCTATCGCATTGTGTCCGCCGCTTTCTATGATGACTAGACGCTCGAGCGTTGTGGAAAAATTTGATTGAGGGTCAATCTTTTCCATTGAGTCGGAAATCTTTCGAGCGGCAATAAACGCATCAGATTTCACCCATTCGAGAAATTGTTCAGTGGTAATATCTTTTTGATAAAGCCGATCGATTTCGTAAAAGCCATCAAAAATAAGTCGTAACAGAGAAATCGTACCGGTATAAAATTGTGATTCTGGATCAGTTGCATCAAGCGAGAAGTTATCCAATCCCGCCTCAAAGTTCCCCCGAGAAAGGTAAAACTTGCCACAATCAACGCCTACACAAGGAATCGGAGGCTGTACAAAAGTTTCAGTCGGTGGGCTTGTAGGGGCATTAATTGCCTGTAGGTGACCGACCTTTTCACGGGCAGTCGTTGACAGCAAAAACAGGCCAATCCCATAGGCAACATTTTCTCCTTTCAGCACATTGTTGTAATAGGTTATATCTCCTGGGGAGGTTCCGTAAGAAGTCCCTAACAATAGGGTATTGCCAAGCGCATCAACCGTAGACTCGTTCACCGCTCCCTGGATCCAGGTTTCCGCAAGTATCTGTTCATTTACATCAACCCTTCCCTGGTTGAGCATATCGAGATACAACCCATAACTGTAAAGTAACCCTGCACTCGTTTCTAAGTAGGTATCTGTTGAATTTACTACCGTATGAAAACGCCCGTTTACGGTGGGGCTATTGGATAACGCTGTAAGCATCGCATCTCTGTCTGACTGTAGATTGGGTAACTCAGTGAGATTCTTTAGAGGCAGTCTATTTTTGGCCAGATTATATGCCACGAAAGCCCAACCATTTCCTCGACCCCAGTACAACGCTTCACTAGGCGTTGTTTGCTTTTTGGTATCGTCATACATGTGAAGATACAAACCATCAGATTCACTCCGCAGGTTTTTTCTAAATACCGATAACTGTAACGCGTATTCATCATAGGGGGCTGAATTTCCAGTCAACTCGGCATAATCCATCAGGAACGGACCAATCATAAATAGTGAATCCACCCAAATCTGGTTACCCGACAATATTCCAAGGTGATTCAGCCCACCTTCCGATGTCCTTCCTGCCTCTTTACTGATGTAATGCCATATTTCATTTGCGACATCTAAATAACGTTGATCGCCTTCCTTCTTGTAAATTCGTAACGCGGTATGTCCAGGGATACTGGTGTCAGAAGAGGTAACGAAATATCCATTATCAAGATAGTAATCGATCCACGCTTTTGCATATTGGTAATAACTTTCTTCTCCTGTAATCTCGTAAAGATCGAGCAACCCCATCATAAACACCCCCGAATCCCAGCTCCACGCATTTTGTTTGGGCTGATAAGTACTTATCCAGGTCGTTGCTAGATTGTTTGCTAATTCCAACGCGTAATCGCTAGTCTCCAGGCTATTAGTGACTGGGCTATTAACCTCTTGGTTACTGGTTGATTGCTGTTCTTGGTGATTTTGGGCCACGCTACCTGACTGTATTTGCGTTTCCGTATCGTCAACGGAGCCACAAGCAAGCATTCCTACAATAGATACAGTAAGTAAGGCATATCTAGCTAAGCAGTTAATGATTATCATAAAAAACGTCCGGCACCGGTATGATCGACATGCAACGGTTGCGGGATACCCCCCTTCTAGATCAGCAAAGTATTCGCTTGACCTAATTTGGCACGAAAGCCCCATTATAGTCTTAAAGCAAACAGCTAGACTTGAACGAAATGATGATTGCTAACAAGCCCTTCCAGAGTGGTATCGTATTTCTGTCTATTCATCTATCAAAAAAGTCTAAAGACACCCTTTAAACAGTTACTTATCCTTCATAGAAAAAAGGTAAATTAGAGAGACTAGAACACATCCGGTTTGCGGGTTTTCGCAAAGGAGCCATATAATATGAACGAATTCACCCCAGTAAGAAATGTTGAACATAGCCAAGTAGTTCTGGACCATGGTCTATGGCCTGATTTCAAAGAGGCTAAAATTTCAAATTTGGTTTTTAGGGGGAACGATGATCTTCACACTGACAATAGAAGAGATGAGGTCACAATAGAAATCACATTTGAACTTCATGATTCGAAACAACCAACCATCGTTGTATTACAATTTAATGATTGTGACTCCATCTACATGGGTGAGTTAAATCACCAAGATCCTATTTGTGATTTAACGTTCACCTATAAAGCGCGAGGTACAGATATAGAGGGCGACCCGTTACCTCGCAGTGTTGCCGTTCACTTTGAAGAAGTATTTGGTAAGGCTTTATTCTTCAATTGCCTAAAGGTTCAGGCCCTTGAGCGGCGTTTAAAATATGATGCTACGAAAAGGCATTAACCATTATTGATATTAAGCCGCCACAAGGGAACTCTCAATAAGTGAAGCATAGATAACTAACTGTGCAGATGACATTTTGCTAACGATTCGTTTCGTTTCAAAAGCATTCATTTTCATCCACATTTTCGTTGCCCAGTCCACTATCTTCACAACTAAAAATTTGGCTTTCATCTCAGCTAACGGTTGGAGCATTTCATAATCAAGTACCGCCTTTAACCCTTCGCTACTATATTTCACCAGCTCAGCATTAAAGGCTCCCTTTTCAGGATTTTTTCTTAAATTCTCAACAAGCTGATCAGATGTACTGGCTAATGATGAGTTAATGGGTATCTGAAAATAATAGTCATCCCCATCAACAACAGGCAACCGGGCTTCCATAATATTTGCGATATCAAGAAGATCTTTTCCAGAATAATTGGAAAACGCTTTTTTGATCATCTTATTTTGAATTGAAAGAGATACATCCAGAGACTTTTGAACGGCTTTTATTACCTTCTCCCCTGCATCCAGCTCTATCAGCGGCTTAAGAAAATAACTCTCATTAAACGAAGCTGATGTCACTCCCATGTTGGTAACGATTAAATCGGTATGCTTTCCAGCAACGGGGTCTTTACGCAACACCTTAACCAACTCATTGAGTGATGTGTATGCCTGTTTAGTAACGATGACTTTCAAGAACCGTTGGCTCATAATTATTGCTATTCCTAATGTAATTATTTTATCCCATACCTACTGGTGACGCTATATTACCCGATGACCACCATTAAACAAAGGTAATGCCTTGCTTGCTCATTGGCAGCTGAGTAATACGCTTTCCGGTAGCCGCGTAAATAGCATTCGCCAACGCAGGCCCACTGGGTGGCACACCGGGCTCTCCAACGCCAGTTGGCGGCTCAGGAGATTGAACGATATGTACAGTAACCGAGGGCATATCTTTAATCCTTAGAGGCTCATAGTCTGGGCGACATAACTATTAAAGGATTTATGAACAGCAACACCTCGCCCACGGCCTGCGGGGAGTTTACTGTTCCAACAAAGTACGGTGATAGGCAATAAGCTCATCTGTGCTTCTATTTTCTAGGAGTTGGCAATCGCTGTTGAACCTCCAGTACCCTGCCCATTTCAAAGTGCTTGATAACAACCGTCACTACCCCTTCTTCCGACACCCTTACAAAAGGATTTAACTCAGACGTCTCACTTCCAATCGCCAATACACCTTTTGCATTAAGGCCAACCACTAATACCATCCCTGCAGTTGCCGTGCCTTTTATAAAATTTCTTCGTGTAATTGCTGAGTCCATGACTACATCCCACTTCGCTGTATCCAAATTACTGGCAGCTAGATGAATGGCCGCTCGTACACGTTGATAGGTAGCACAGCGGCAAGCATTTCTTGACATGGCTTCATCTATCGAGCATTCCTATTTGGAAAATATTGAGGTTGTTCACATTGTCGTGCTATGAGGATATTAGGTGTAGCTTGCACATGGTACACCTTATTTTATCGGGGTTGCTCGACACGATTAACTCACGTTTGAGCAAACAACACGGTTTCTGCCTGCTTCTTTTGCTTGGTATAACGCTTTATCCGCAAACGCAATGGCGTCCTCTCCATCCGCGTGAGTAGATGGGACTGCACTGTGAATCCCAATGCTGACGGTTAACAAAATATCCTTTTCATCAAAGGTTACATTTAGCCCTTCAACGGCCGCTCGAATACTTTCAGCAACGCTTGCCGCCCCACCAAAAGGAGTGTTAGGCAGTATAATAGAGAACTCTTCTCCCCCGTAGCGTGCGATGGCATCAGAGGGGCGTTTAACAATACTAACTATAGCCTTAGCTACCGCAATAATGCACTCATCTCCCGCTTGATGTCCGTACGTATCATTAACATTTTTAAAGTGATCAATGTCGATCATAAAGACGGCAATGGGTTCTTCAGAGCGATGAGCTCGCTTGTATTCTTGTACCAAATGATCACTAAAGAATCGACGATTTTTGAGCCCCGTAAGGGGATCTAGGGTGTTGATAAGTGTTAATTTTTGGTTTGCTATCTCTAGTTCTTTTGTACGTTCAAGAACGCTCCTTTCTAATGTACTGTTTGCTTGTCGTTGTGTTTCTGTTAATGCTTGCTGCACAAACATTTTTGCATTTTTTTCTTGGTTAATGCGATCACCCAGTGCTATGGATAATAAAGATACTTCTAGAATTGCACATATTGGCACTGCGCTATCAATCAGCACGCTACCCTGTATTACTCCCGCAACACTAAGCAACAGCAAGAGACCTGATGCTAATAATGAACCCCATGCTATAGTGACAAATCGTGCTATTCTGTGACCCTGCTGCCAAAGGCACGCAGATACATAAAAGGCATATATAATTGCAAATGTTATTATACCAATAACAATAGTGATAATAATTCGGTACTCTACTATCAAGCTGGCAACAAGTGACAGGATTGCAACAATTGACACTCCTGTTGCGATCTTGTTGTGAAGAGGGGCTGTTGCTTTAAGTTTCAAAAAGCTATTTAAAAAATTACAGCCAAAAAGCACCAAAGCCGACATAAAAAATGGCAAGGATACAGTGTTCAGACCTGGACTATTGGACCATAAATATTGATAGTTAAAACCATTGTATTGTGAGATGACCAGCAGCTCACATAGTATAAAGCCTATGTAATAAGCGTAGCTGCTATCACGAATACTAAGAAATAAGAACCCATTGTAGAGCGCCATTACAAGAAGCGCTCCAACAAAAGCAGCTTGTAAAGAGATTAACGTTTCGGAATATCGCTGATGGTCTCGCACCTCCCACACCCTCAGCGGCGCTTTAACACTGCCTGCAGATTGAATACGAACGTACAACGTTATCGAGTTGTTATGTTCGAGAGTGAGGGGGAACAAAAAATCTCGATTAACAATGGGGCGTTTCTGAAACGGTAACATATCCCCTGTATGATAGGCCTGAATAATCGACTGGTCTTTCACATAGTAAACATCTACCCAGTCTACTAGGCTATAGTGCATAGCGATAATCCAGTTTCTGTTGTTAGGGTTGTGATTACTGATATTCTGTTTAATCCAAAAAGCGGATTGGCTAAAACCAAAATTAACCGAGCTATCATTAACCAAGCGCCAAGATTCTAATCTATTGTTTTTTAATAGAATGTCGTCAATCGTTAGCTTGCCTTCAACATCTTCGAGAAACGTCGCGCCTATCTCCAGCGGAAATCCTGTCGGGTCTTCTTTCAGAATAACGCCATTTTCAGCATGCCCTATAGAATTTAGGCATAGCAGTAAAAAGCACAACGAATAAAAGAACCCCATCATGCTCTCGCCTGATTGAGGAGACTTTTTAAACGTGGTATTGCTACTAGATTTTATGCTCACCGTGGCATCTACACCTGGCAAATATGTTAATTGTTAAGCATAGCTTATTTGAGGTGAGTTGCAGGTAGAGTTGCGCTTAGGAGCCCCTGTTACCGCAGTGACGTGCGGCATTCGCGACACTGCAGTCATTCGATATATCACTCCGTTAAATCATGCGTATTCAGGTGCTTCTATTCCATATTCTTCTAGTGTTTCGCTGAAATCTCGCAATAGCCATTTGCGATCATCGGTTTCCCAAGGATGAAAACCAGGTCTTAAGTAATCGATGATATCCGGCAATAATTTGCGGACTAATCCATCTCTCCCCCACACTTCCTTGCGCGCTTGCTTCTTCGTCTCCCGATTCCACAAGCCGTCCTTTTTAAGCAGATAAATGTGAATGCCTCGAACATGACTGATCATACCAAACGTAAACGAGACTGCACCCAGTACTCGGGTGAAATAACTCCCTCCAGCTTGTTGATATAAATCAAAGCAAACCGCTTTGTGTTCGATTTCCTCAATGGCATGATATAAAATTAAGTCACGAAAAGGGCGGTCCACAGATTCCATAAAACCGGGATCACCATGAATATTAAGCCGAGCTGTTATCGCGGTAAAATGTTCGCCGGCAGCGGTCATTGCTAAACGGTACAATGGCGGTACGCGATTTTTCATGAGCAGTCGTTGTTCACGAAACCACCTACTATAGGTTGCGATTTTATCATAACCTCTTTCGGTCAAAGCTCGATTCCATTCTTCATGATGGACGCCATGAAACGCTTCTTGCTTTATGAATAATTTAATCTGCTCCTTTAATTCTTCAGATAGCTGATCACTATATCTATCCCTAACATCTCGTGCAGAATCAATAAACATGCGCTCCCCTTCTGGAAACGCTGACTGGAGGGCATTAAAAAAATGGGTCTTAACCGGATCATTCTCAAGCCAATATGGCTTGTCTTTTAGGGCTTCAGTAAGATCGATTGTTAATTTTCGCGGGATGATTTTCAAGTTTTCGGGGGATTTCATCATTGCTCTACCATCGTTTCAGAGTTTTTTAGCGTACCTTGTCTCGCTTTCCAAAGAGCATCCTGACTCGTTACCATTCAGTTGTTATGATTTGTATTGCCTTCGGAAATCTACTTTCTACTATCCTCTGTACTTAACATCGATATAATGTTTAATTGTGTCGTTTTTGTGGTTATATGGGGCCATGTTTAAGGATATTGATAAATACTAGGATCAACATTTATGAAAATTATTGCATTTGCAGCAACCAGTCACAAAAAGTCAATAAATAAGCAATTGATCGAATATGCAGCTCAATTATTGACAAAAGTCGACATTGAAATATTGGATTTAAACGATTACGAAATGCCTTTATATAGTCAAGATAAAGAAAAGGAGTTGGGGCATCCTAAATTAGCAAAAGAGTTTTTAGAAAAAATCACGAATAGTGACGGCATTATGATTTCTTTTGCTGAACATAATGGCTCATATACCGTCGCTTATAAAAATATATTTGATTGGTGCTCTCGTATTGAACCTAAAGTTTACCAAAATAAACCGATGGTTCTCTTTTCTACATCACCCGGTTCCCTGGGTGGCGCTAATATCCTAGCTACTGCGGTAAATTCAATGCCTCATTTTAACGGTATTGTTAAGGCAAGCTTATCTATACCCAGTTTTTATGACAATTTTGATGCTGAAAAGCAAATATTAAGCCACGAGGAACTTAATGAGCAATTCAAAGATGCTGTCAGCCACCTGAATCATTTAAAATAGAAACCGTAGTATTTTGTAGGGTCGACGCGCACCATTAGCCTGCAGTCGACCCGGGGGCTATATTTGGAGTTGCTAGGAAAAAGGCGTATTCTGGAGGAGAAGTAACATAAACCATATCTAACTAACCTGCCTAGAAGTGAGGTTTCAAATGGGGACTAAGACTCCAATACGTCTTCTTCTTTGCTTACCATTCCTTTTTTATGGAAACGTTAGAGCCTCGGAAGAAGATGCCAACTATTCAGTCGATCTTGGCAACTCACTATCAATAGGGTTTTCAAGCAGGCAATGTGACAGCGTATTGTCAGCAAATGGACCCTGGCTAAAGAGTCGTTTTTTTGCTGTGCGTATTGATAACGGCAAGATCCACTATGTTAAAACACCCACCTTAAATTCCGCGTCAAAAAGTATTTCCATTGGTGGTAGTTCATTCGTAGAAAACATTTTGAGCGGCAAGAAACTGTTCATTGATGCAAAGGCCGCTGCGGGAAAAATCATTCGCTCTCGAACCATCAAGTTAACAGGTGTGGCACAAGAATGGGAGGATAAAGCTGCAGCTTGTTTAATGGATGCGAGCATAGAGACTTACAATATCGAAGAGAATGAAAACGTTTACAGTGGTTCCCCTTCTGGTGGGGTTGTCACCTATTTTATTCAAGGTTATCCTCCCTAGCGAAACCTTCACGGCATCTGGCGAGTAACTACCTGATTACGCCCATTATCTTTCGCTGTGTATAGTGCATCATCAGCAAGACAAAACAACGCCTCAGGCTCTACTTCTGCGCTGGGGATTGTTGTCGCCACGCCAAGACTAATTGTCAGCTGTAAATTGTGGTCAGGAATGTCAATACGAAGAGCCTCTATGTGCTCTCTTATATGTTCTGCCAAATAACTTGCACCAAGAAGGTCTGTATTTGGAAGGGTCATCACAAATTCCTCTCCACCAAAGCGAGATACGGCATCGGCGGGTCTCTTTACGAGGTTTTTTAACGTAGAGGCGACGATTTTTAAACATTCATCCCCTGCACTATGACCATAGTTGTCATTTACTTTTTTAAAGTAATCTATGTCAACCACAATGATTGACAAAGGTAACTGCTCTCGACGTGCTCGCAGCCATTCTATCGGGTAATTTTCATCAAAAAACCGTCTATTCATCACACCTGTCAGACCATCGGTGGTGCTCAGTACATGCAGTTGCTTATTCACCTCTGCAAGTTTACCGAGTGTTGCTTCCAATGCTTGCGTTCGCTCTTGCACGCGACCTTCTAGCTCCTTATTTATTTTCTGTTGAAAATTAAGTTTGGTTTTTTGTATCGTAGTCTTAAGCTCGACACTCTCTAGTAGGGCTGCTTCTTTTTCTTTTCAGGCGGTGTTGATTCGGTTTGCTAGGCCAAGTGAGAGTAAAAACACTTCTAGTATGGAACCTACCTGAAGTGCGTTTTCGGTAAAAACATTGGAGGGAGCTATACCTAATATCAATAATGTATAGGTCATAGCGCCAACAATGACGGCGGTCCAGGCGATCGTATAATATCGTGCAGCGACGAGACCTGCCTTCCACATTAAGAGGCCAGCCAACAACAATAACGCACCACCAGGAAGTGCAACAAGAGGGATCAGCATCATTACAAAAGAAACCGGTAAAACAAAAGCACACAAGGTGATGACAACCCAAATTAACGATAAACAATACAGTATGCGATAGTACGTTGGATGGTTATTCCTGAGAGACAAATATTCGTTGGTAAAGAGCGCCGTCATACCCATCGAGATAGAGGCCAAAACCGGATAAAGCTGTGAATTTTGCCATACACCGTTGGGCCAAATGTATTGAAACGCCAATCCTTTTTCGATAAACATCCAGGCAGAAAAAGTCACTACAAATAATACATAGTAAAGATAACTCTTGTCTCGCAAAGAAAAATACACGAACAAGTTGTAGATAGTCATAATCGCCATCATCCCAAAATAGGCACCCTGAATCAGGAGCTCTGTTTGACGCTGGCTGGTATACGCCTCCTCCTGCCAAAGAGTGAGAGGCAATTTCATTGCATTAGAATTTTTTACGCGTAGGTAAAGCCAGGTGGCTTCTTGTGGTTCCAGAGAAATTGGAAACAAAAATGAGGATCTTGTCGCTGTCGTTGAGAAAACGGATATTGATTACCGCCATCCAAACGATGACTATACTCCCCCTCCATTAAATCTGACTGAGGTAGGATATAGAGTTCAATTGAATCAATCGTGGGATTTCCTATTTCCAGCAACCAATTGGCAATATAAAGATCATCATTATATAACGGTATCGCAAACCAGTAAGCAGAATCTGCTGCTATGCCAAAATTTGGAGTTTCAACCAGGCTGTTTTGCCAGGATGCCTTCAATGTTGGCGAAGTTATCTCGGAAAACGTTAATTCCCCTGTTTTATCTTCGATATACTGAAGCCGATGCCCCAAACCATAATGTGGCTGAACTGTACTGGTAACAAGAGCCTCAGCACCGTATGAATATAGCGGCAATATGAATATCATCCCCAGCACCCCATAAATCAAACGCAAATACGGGTGAGAAATGAGCTTCAAGTTTACTTCCATACAACGATCACTGCTAATCATTAGCGTCAAATAGACATTCCTTTGAGTCTAGCACTAGCGGTGATATCTGCCTTGGGCTTTTAAAACAACTCCATTATCGTAACGCGTCAGCCAATAGCTCGACATGCCCTGCTATCACAGCACTTCCCATCGTCAAATTAACAATCGAGGCGACGGCCTGCTGACACACCTCGTCTCGCCGCTCAGGCTCTTCGATGTAGTTCATCGATAGATGGAACATTTCTCGACTGATGGCTTCAGACACTGACAATAGACTTGCGGGGTCTAGTTTTGGCAGTAACCCCAACACTTCTATATCTTCCGCCATATCGTGAGCAAAGCCTTGCATCAGCTTCCTAAGCGCCTTGCGTAACACTGGTGATGAACCATGCAATTCCCGAACCCCTACAATAAATGCTTCAGGGTTAGACTCCACAAACGCAAAAAACAATTCCACCGTAGCATTGTTCACCTGTAATGAACGCACAAAATTAAGTCGTGGATTTTCCTGCCAACTAATGGGAGGCGAGCCCGCGGGTACCACTGACTCAGCCGCTTCGCGTCGTAAATCCCGTAACGGCTGACGAATCTGATCCGTCACCTCATCAATAATTGCCAATCCTAGCTCATCAAAATCTTTAAAGTGACGGTAAAACGTATTCGGATTAAGTCCAGCATTTCTTGCTAACTCTCTTAGACTAAAGGCGTCTAAACTGCGGGTATTTGCCGCCAGATTAAGCGCAGCCTCCATTAATAGACGCTTCCCTTCTACCTGCACGTTTTTTAGATAGCTCATAAACACTCTTCTATACAAATTAATCTGCAATGTATCGAATTCTACCGGCTCTTGACTTCGCTGTATACAATCGTATACCTTATAATCAAAGGGTAGACACTTGTATACCTCCCTAAGATACTAGATGAAAGGACAACGTAATGGCGCAGTCAGTAGAACATCACAAAATTGCCATCATCGGCAGCGGATTCTCCGGCCTAGGTATGGCCATTAAACTTAAGCAAACAGGAGAACATGATTTTGTAGTGTTTGAAAAGGAAGGCGGGGTTGGCGGTACATGGCGTGTCAACCATTACCCCGGCTGTGCTTGTGATGTGCCCTCTCACCTCTACTCCTTTTCTTTTGCAGCCAACCCAGTCTGGTCCCGCATGTTTTCTCCGCAACCAGAGATCAAAAAATATTTGGAACACTGTGCTGATAAATTCAAACTAATGCCTCACATTAAATTGAATAACGCTGTAACCGGTGCTCGCTGGGATGAAACCAATGCCCTATGGCACCTCACTGATCAACACGGCAAGCAGCACACAGCGACGATGATTGTTGCAGGTGCCGGAGGTTTATCCATCCCGTCTTACCCAAACCTTAAAGGTGTTGATTCGTTCAAGGGCACCATTTTCCATTCTCAAAACTGGAATCATGAATTTGACCTAACGGGAAAACGTGTTGCTGTTATCGGTACCGGTGCATCAGCCATTCAATTTGTTCCCCATGTTCAAAAGCAAGCTAAACAAATGGATCTATATCAACGCACGGCTCCTTGGGTAATGTCCAAACCTGACCGAGCAATGTCATGGGCCGAGAGAAATCTCTTCAAACGTCTTCCAGCAGCGCAAAACGCATTGCGTAAAAGCATTTATTGGATGCTAGAAAGTCGTGTTCTTGGGTTTACAGTGAACCCTCGATTAATGGTCATCGCAAAACGTTGGGCGTTAAATCATATTCGCGCCCAAATCACTGATCCAGAATTACGTAAAAAAGTAACTCCAGACTACACAATCGGATGTAAACGAATTTTGATGTCTGATAATTATTATCCAGCATTGGATCAACCCAATGCAGATGTCATTACTACTGGCATTCAAGAAATTAAAGCCAACAGCATCGTGACCATCGATGGCCAAGAGCGAGAAGTGGACGCCATTATCTATGGCACCGGGTTTAACGCAACTAGCCCTATCCCAAAAGGAATCATCTTTGGGCGCGACGGTATTGATTTAGTGGATACGTGGAAAGATGGACCTGAAGCCTACAAAGGCACCACCGTGTCGGGCTTCCCCAACCTCTTTATGCTGATGGGCCCTAACACTGGACTGGGGCATAACTCGATGGTGTATATGATCGAGTCTCAAATTACCTATGTGTTAGAAGCCATGAAGAAAATACAAAAAGATAACCTCGCTTATGTGGATGTCCTCCCCGATGTCCAAGCAAGCTATAACGAAGCGATTCAAAAGAAAACCTCCGGCTCAGTATGGAGCTCCGGTGGTTGTCAAAGCTGGTACCTACACCCGGAAAGCGGAAAGAACGTAACACTTTGGCCCGATTTTACCTGGAAGTTCAGATTGCAAACTCGCAATTTTGATAGCAAGGCCTATCGTTTACAGTATTCTGTAACACCAATAACAACGTCAATAACAACAGAGGCAACCGCATGAAAAACGTCACCGATAAAGTCGCCGCTATTACTGGCGCGGCATCCGGCATAGGCCGAGCCTTAGCATTGGAGTTAGCTCAACAAGGTTGTCATATAGCACTGAGTGACTTGGATGAAAAAGGGCTTGCTGAAACTGCCTCGCAGGCATCCTCTTACGGCGTCAAAGTGACTACCACCACACTGAATGTCGCAGATAAAGAGGCCGTACACGCTTGGGCTGATGCTGTGGTAAACGATCACGGCAAAGTAAATATGATTTTTAATAATGCGGGAGTAGCGTTAGGTGGTACCGTAGAAGATACTGACTACGAAGATTACGAGTGGATAATGGATATTAATGTGTGGGGTGTAGTATATGGCACCAAGGCATTTTTACCTCACATCCAACAAGCCGGCGAAGGTCATATCATTAACATTTCCAGTATTTTTGGTATATTTGCACAACCGACACAAAGTGCCTATAACATGTCAAAATTTGCCGTACGGGGTTTTACCGAATCTCTACGCCAAGAATTGGACCTTGGTAAAGGCAGCGTTTCGGCCACCTGTGTACACCCAGGCGGTATAAAAACCAACATTGCCAAAAATGCTCGCATGAATAAGAGTGTCGAAAAACTTACTGGCGGCGACTCGGAAAAAGCACGGCAGCAATTTGATGCCCTATTTATGACAACACCAGAGCAAGCCGCAAAAACCATATTAAAAGCGGTCACCAAGAATAAGCGCCGTGTACTTATTGGGCCTGACGCTAAAGCACTCGATATTATGCAACGTTGTTTGCCGATGGCATATCAAAAAATAGTAGCCACTTCCATTAAATTGGCCAGCCGCAGGAGCGATAACTTCACTTGAGACCTCTCATGGCGATAACGATTTGATACATCACGCTCGAAAATACTCCGTTGGCATGCAGCCACAGATTAAAGCCGATCTATTATTGGTTGGCGTTACCATTCTAGCGGCTGCTGGCTGGATATTTTCTAAAGAAGCCCTGACGGGTTTGCCGCCACTCCTATTTATTGGCACCCGCTTTCTATTTGCAGGCGCATTACTTGCTATTGTTGGTAAAAAACAATGGCCGCACCTGACAGTAAGAGGCGCAAAGAACTCTCTGCTGGTGGGTGCTATTTTTGCGATAGCAATCATGTGCTGGATCATCGGTTTAGATTCAACACAACATATCGGTGAAGGGGCATTTATTACCAGCCTTGCTGTTGTTCAGGTACCACTGATGGCATTTTTTCTATTCCGTGAGCCTCAATCTAAATCAATGTGGCTCGCATTGCCTATAGCGACGGCTGGATTGTTTTTGTTAGCAATAAGAGATCCCTCGGTGGGCTTTCAACTTGAATCAGGGCAAGTTTATTTTTTAACGGCATCCATCATATTTGCCCTGCAATTCACCCTTAACAGCCGGGTCGTACAATATGTACCAGCAATTCTCCTAACATCCATTCAGTTATTGACCGTAGGAATCGCATCAATAGGTGCATCGTTTTGGCTAGAACAATGGCCCAGCCATATCACACCAGCCATTACCGGCTGGCTACTCGCAAGCGCTGTTATAGCGACCAGTTTACGTTTTTTTATTCAAACCTATGCGCAAGGGCTAACGCCTGTTAGCCACGGAGCAATGATATTAACAATAGAACCTATTCTTACGGCATCACTTGCTGCATTTTGGTTTGGGGAATCTATGACTCTGATTCAGGTGGCCGGCTGCGGATTGATTTTTTCTTCCTTGCTTATCAACCGCTGGCAATTCATCAAAAAAATATTAAAATAACCTGCGCCGGACCATCAAAACTAGCCAACCTGAATCGTTTGATTCTACATTTATAAAACGATCAAGCTCTCATTCGAGTTAACGTAGTTCGCAAACCATTGCTTAGTATTATTTTAAAAAAGGCAATGAGATTATTTTCATTGGGGTTCGGTGTCTTACCCATGGATATCCGCTTTAATTGTCGAGCATACCAAGCCACTTCCATTATCCCCATGCTATCGATCTGTTTAATGCCCGTTTTCCTAGGCGTACAGATTATCGCTGAATCCTGACCACTAAGTAGTTTGTTTGAATAGTCTGGGTCAATACTGAGGGGCCTTGCGATGCCGGTAAAATCTAGCTTATCTTCTTTGATTGGAGACGCCATGCCTTCAACGCTTCGAAACCCTCCGGTGACACAGAGAGGAGCGGATACTTGGTCGCGGGCTTTTTCAGCAAAATCTAAAAAATAGGCTTCTCTTGTTTTGGTCGATTCACGGCTCGGCTCGAGCCCAGCCATCGCAGGAGCTTCATAAGTCCCGCCTGAAATTTCTATTAAGTCTATTCCTGCTTTGGCTAAGCTTTGCATAACCTTAATAGATTCGTGTTCTTCAAATCCACCTTTTTGAAAATCGGCAGAATTGAGTTTTATACTGATAGGAAAGTCCTTTCCCACCTTTTCTCTAATATTTTCAAGAATAGCTAATACGAAACGCATTCGATTTTCTAAGCTACCGCCCCATTTGTCGGTACGAATATTGTGATGAGACGACAAAAACTGGCTGACTAAATAACCGTGGGCACCGTGTATCTGCACACCGCTAAAACCGGCTTTCTTTAAAATTTCAGCGGATTTCCCAAATCTCTCGATAATGTTTTCGATTTCAAATTCGTTGAGTGCTCTTGGAGTGGCAAAAAAGGACGCATAAGCAGTGTCGAAAGGGACCGCTGAGGGTGAAACAGTTTCCTTACATAAGCCTCTTGGAGATTGCTTGCCGGGATGATTAAGCTGTGCCCACAGCTGAGCACCATTCTTAGTGCCTGCCGAAGCCCAGCGTCGCAATATAACCATATCGCTTTCATCTTCGACAACAACATTGTTCGGTTCGCCTAAGGCTTTACTATCTATCATGATATTGCCTGTGACGATTACCCCGGTTCCACCCATGGCCCAGGCTTCATAAAGTTTTGCCAGGCTATCCGTAGGGGAATTTGAGATCGTGGCCAGAGCTTCACTCATGGCTGACTTAAGTATTCTGTTTTTTGCCTTTACACCACAGGGAAAAATAAATGACTGATTTAAATAATGATTAAGAGCAGTTGGTGTGATTGTCTCACTAACGGTCATGATAGTTCCTTGAATTAAAAAATGTGGTATGTGTTAATTTTTGCACATCGATCGATCGGACGATTCGATGAATGTCAAACTATACAAAAGACTTTATTGAATGGCTGCCGACTTGTCAAGTTGACACATCTATCATGCAGTTTGTTCTAGCTACTGGACAAAAAACATTTTCTGTCTTGCTCTACCCTCGAATGCCAGGGGAGAAACAGGACAACCTGAACCGTTTATTTTTGAGCTCCAATCATCCAACGATACTTTATCCTATCTGTATGCACACCACCAATATCATAATTTTGCTCAAGAAACATGATACCTCTATCCTTGGTCATTCGAACAATGGTACTTGCTCGTGTGCCATAACCGGGGCTTTGAATAAATAAGGGCGAAAGCATTTTTTCTAAGATTATTCCTACGCCAGTATCAGGCAAGGTCCCATCCTCGGCTTGTTTGTCATTTTGAAGTAGACCAAGTAACGTCAATTCAATATCCGCAATCTCATCGTGTTCGTCTGGTTCATTGTCAGAAGCTTGTTCGATAGCTTCTCTCAACCCCTTGACTCCAACATTTACTTTTGGCCATTCTGTGTTGAGCAAATGATTACTTAATCCATAAATACCAGGTTCAAGCCGCAACGGAGGTTTTTCACTTCGGTTGGAATAATAAAACAATGATGTTGTATCACCGACTAATAAATTAAATCCAGCGTATTGCTCTTGAACCTCTTCGAGCTGTATCAGGTAGGCTTCTGGTGTATCGCTGCCCTGTAAAAAACCAGTGGTTAGCTGCCCTCTGGATCGCGGATATTGATCGCCATCTCGACTACGAAAGTTAGTCACCGCAGCGAACCGGCCATCACGCGTAACACCTAGCCAGGCTCCATGCTGCTCAAGGTCTTTTCCCGCTAGCAAATTCTTATCGCCCCCCCAAAAATGCGCAGGTTTGGTGGGACGTTGATAAAATTCATCACGGTTAGCCGCAACAATTAGCTTATTGACTGAACTTGGGGCCCACTCAAATAATATCAAACACATAAATCACCCTTGCTCTAGCAAGCGGAACTCTCTAACAATAATGCACAAAGTTCTCACGAGTAAACTTTACCCGAGGAAAAAACACCCCGTCCTTTGCACGCTCACCTACACCTAAAACCATCGAGACTTCGGCGTCTCGTGGTAGCCCCAACAACTTTTTAATACGCTTTTCATCCATACCTTCCATTGGGCATGTATCAAAATTATGGGCACGAAACGCCAACATTAAATTCTCTGCGGCAAGTGCTGTGCTCTTAGCGGCCCATACTCGCATATCCGATTCAGAAAAAGGTCCGCGATTAATCGGGCGTGATAAACCCGTTATAGTGGCAAACATTTTTTTCGCATTACCGGCAATATTTAATGGTCCTTGCCAGTAAGACATTGGCACACCTCTCTGGTAGAAGGTCTTCCAATGCTTAGGCATCTTATCTTGTGGCCATTGCTCTATATTTAGCTTTGCCACTTCCGACCATGACTTGGTGCGCGATACAATGACGATTAATTCCGATGCTGTTTTTGCTGCATGTTGGCTCATGCACATTTCCACAAGTTGCGCTTTCTTATCCGATGTTTGCACCACATGAAACTCCCATGGCTGCAAATTACAGGAACTAGGCGCTAACATCGCCAAATCCAAGCAGGCGTCGATGACTTCTCGTGGGACTTTTTTGTCGGTAAACTTTCTCACCGAGCGACGGCTCTCAACAATTTTCTTAAACTCTTCAAAATCGACATGCTCTGGAGCTGGCTCATGGTAACGCTCCTTCGCCTTGTAATCGTAACCGTCAATAGTTTTCATTCGATTAAGAGATTCTTTTAGATCTCCGACAAAGGTACTTTCTTCTTCGTGCTCTACGTTGAGATCTGTCATTTTTGCGCTGCCCTAATCGATTTTGATAACCAAGTTAATAGTTTAAAATTTATCGAAGTATTAAGAGGCTGTCAAATAGACGATTGGGAAGGTAATGTTTCATGTATCGGTATTTCTCACCCCTTACAGCTGCTTCCGGTACTGATCTGGTGTTTTCTGAAACCAACGTTTGAACGCACGCCGAAAATTAGTGCTGTCATGGTAATTAAGTAAGGCTGCAATTGCATCAACGGACATATTGCTGTCTCGCAAATAATCGACCGCTTGTTGTGACAATATCTCATCCCTGATTTTACGAAAACCAGCCCCTTCTTTCTGCAGTCTTCGCGCTAATGTTCGTTTGCTGATAAATAATGTGGCGGCAGCTTCCTCTTCACACAACACTCCCGGAGGATGAGAGAGCATCATATTTTGTATTTTGTACTTGGTAGTATTTTTGTTAGAAAGCAGCTTTTCCTGCATCAACTCACATTGCCGCATTGCAAATAAATAGTTTTCGGGGTTGGTAGATGTATTTTGGACTTGGCTCAATTCAATGGGAAACCTTACCATCAATCGTTCAGAAGAAAACTCGAATTGACCAGGAAGGTAATCTGAATAATGTTGGCTATATTGCGGCTTAGCGTGGGTAAAATAGGTGATCCCCTCATGTAACTGCCTTCCTACGATAAATTCTGCAAAATCAAAAACAATCTTTGCAAAAACCTCAGATAGGCAACGCTCGATCTCCTCGCTTAAGTCAACATCAAAATAGCACTGGCCCTCTAACCAGTCATCGGTCGTAACGATTTCCGCTCGGGCAAAATTCATCCGCGAGGGCAAATACGTTTGAAGGGCTTTTAAGCCCATTAGTAGATTCGGGCTACTACTGGCTAAAAAACCCAAAGCGCCATGTGTCGGAGGGGTAAGTCGAAGTCCTAATCGCAACCCAAATATTTCATCATTAGATAATCTCAGGCCATTTTCTAGGACCTGTATTTGCTGATGAGAAGTCAGAAGATTGTCTTCTTGCATAAACTGATCGATAGAAAGGCCCGTCATGTGTAGCAACGACGGCAGTTCAGATTCTTGCAAATCGAGCTCACGCGCAATTAGACGTGAGTAATTAGACGGGATACAGGCCACATTCGGGTTGAATTTTTGTGTTGCGCCAATAGGTTTCGCTACCATTGTAACTCCCGTAATTTGTATTCTAGATCAAAGATTCAAACTGGTAATACCTTAAATTTCACCCAAGTGTCTTTAAATAACCCCCTTATGTCAAGAAATGACCTGACATCAACAGATCCAACTGCGTAATCTAGATTGCATGAGTTATGAGCAGGCTTGGCGCTGCAGAGCCCTCGCCTTCCTTATCATAACGACTTAACTAATTGATTAGCCGAGGTATTTATGGGCAGCATTACTTTTATTGAGCATAACGGAAACCAGCACAAAGTTGATATTGAAGAAGGTAGTTCCTTGATGCAAGCCGCTATGGATAACAGCGTCCCTGGTGTTGATGCAGATTGTGGCGGTGAATGTGCGTGTGGAACCTGCCATGTGATCGTTGATAAGAACTGGGTATCTGTCATTGGAAACACAACTGAAATAGAAACTCAGATGTTAGATATGACGCCAGAAAAAGCCGATACGTCTCGATTGTCTTGCCAAATTACCGTTACGGAAGCCATGGATGGAATGGTTGTCCGTCTACCAGAATTTCAAATGTGACGCCGTTTTTACGCTAAAAGAAACTTTACGTTTAAAGATAGTAAAAGAATCACGTTTAAATATTGGGAAATGATATGAATTTTTTATCTTCAATTGTTGAAAAAAGCGCGTCACTGACTTCAATGCCTGCCATCGTTGAGAAAGCCACGTCACTGGTTTCAATACCTGTCATCGTTGAGAAAACCTCAAAGGTAATTCCATTGCCGCTGCAAATAAAAGGAATCCACCTTTTTCTAAAAGCTAAAAATAAAGTATGGAAAAGCAAGTCTGTACCCGTGTTTATTGAGTCTCCCATACCTGACGTATCGACACTTGCGATAGAAGACATTGATGTAAGCAACCCTTTTTTATTCAAGCAAAACATGTGGGAATCATACTTTAAGCGCTTGCGTGATGAATGTCCCGTGCACTACCAAAAGAACAGCCCTTTCGGCCCCTTTTGGTCCGTTACCCGGTATAAAGACATTGTGTTTGTAGACAGACGGCACGATCTATTCTCGGCCGAGCCAATTATTGTGATTGGTGACCGCCCTGAAGGCATGGCCATCGAAACCTTTATTGCCATGGATCCTCCTAAGCATGATATTCAACGTAAAGCTGTTCAGAATGTTGTTGCACCTAAAAACCTATTGGAAATGGAAGATCTAATCCGAAGCCGCGCTGTTGATGTGTTGGATAACCTGCCTATTGATGAACCTTTTGATTGGGTTGAGAAAGTATCCGTTGAGCTAACAGCAAGAATGCTTGCGACATTATTTGATTTCCCTTATGAACACCGACATAAATTAGCCTATTGGTCTGATGTGATTGCAGCCAGCCCGGAGACAACAGGAGGCGAATGTTCAGCAGATGAAATGTTTATTGGAGCAGCAGAAATGGCTGAGTATTTCACGCGACTGTGGCGTGAAAAAGAAGCAAAAAAAGAGGCAGGTGAAGAGATGGGATATGATTTAATCAGCTTGCTACTCTCCAATGAAAAGACTAAGAATATGATCAACAAGCCTATGGAATTCATGGGTAACTTGGCGCTATTAATCGTTGGTGGCAACGACACTACTCGTAACTCCATGACCGGTGGTGTTTTAGCGTTAAATGAGTTTCCGAATGAATTTATTAAACTCAAGAACGACCCAAGCCTTATCCCCAATATGGTGTCCGAAATTATCCGGTGGCAAACCCCCTTGGCATACATGCGTAGAGTTGCAAAAGAAGACGTAGAGCTAAATGGTAAAACGATTAAGAAAGGCGATAAGGTTGTTATGTGGTATGTCTCTGGCAATAGAGATGAGAGGTCGATTGATCAACCAGACCAATTCATGATTGATCGCAAAAAAGCGAGAAACCATCTTTCTTTCGGTTTTGGTATTCACAGATGTATGGGGAACCGTTTAGCAGAAATGCAATTGCGCATACTTTGGGAAGAGTTATTAACGCGTTTTGACAATATTGAGGTGCTTGATGAGCCTGAATATGTGCAATCGAACTTCGTAAAGGGTTATACCAAAATGATGGTTAAACTCTCTGCTAAAACTTAGAGATATACGGCGAAAGCACCTAGGGCTGGGCGTTCATTCGGCCCTAGGTAGCTGACGTCAACTACACTGCATCGTTAACATTCCAAGAAATATCCATTTCGCTAAGTGCATCAAGATACTCATCAAGTGATATGAAGCCGACACAGGGATATGCTCCAACCGTGCTTACCTCCCCCTTCACAAGTTTTTTCGCCATCAGTATCGCCGGCATACAAGGGATATAGGGGCCATCGCCAGAGCCCGCTGCCAGTTCAAATATCGTACTTTTGTCAGCACCACGTTTATCTTTTCCTGATAACGTCATATGAAAAGCGCTATTAGATGAACCAAACCAATCAAACAAAAATGAAATTCTTAATAATAAGGGGGCAGCTTTTTCAAGATGCCGAATCAACCCAATTCGAACTAACCACGACAACGCCCAGAGCGTAACGTGAATAAATGGAATTTCCAAACCCGCATAAAATCGAATAGTTTTCAGCTCAGGATAACGTTTTGGAAATATCGTTAAGTCAGGCACGTCACAATTACCCAGCAGGCGCCATCCCAAATTTTTATATTTACGTACACGCAACCCCTGCCAACCATAAACATCTACCGCGTTTCCATTGCTTAATGTCTTAAAGGGCTTCCCCGTATAACCTAGGATTGCCGCTGTTGTTGCAAGTCCTCGGGCTGTTTTTTGGGCTGTTGTAATGCCATATTCGAGGCTTTCTAGAGAGCTAAATCCAGGACGGTACCGATCAACAATTGCTGAGGTTAGGCATGGAACAGAGCTAGCCCCACTAACAACAAGAACACCCTGTGCACTAGCCTGATCGTTAAGATCGACTATACCATCAACAAAATCCCGTCCATCGGCCAAATCTATATAATGCACACGCAGTGAAATACATGCTGTTGCAACATCGTAACCTTGACGCTGGAACGGACCAGAAGTATGAACAACGATAGTTGGGCGTATTGATTTTAACGCTCCCGTAATATCCGTATTTATATCTAGCGCCACAGCTTCAGGTTGATTAATCGCATCAACCTCAGAGGCAAACCTCCGCGCCTTATCTATTGATCGGCCAGCGATAATTACTTGAATATTACTGATCTTGGCTAGCGCTTCAGCGATAAAACTTCCGAAATTCCCATAACCGCCAATGATTAGCACTCGTTTAATCACGGGTGTGATTTCACGTCAAAACGTCCTTTATAGCCATAAACTTTACCCCACAACGCATGGGTAATAGACACGCTCATATCGAACGTATTGTCATCAACTCCAACTTCTTCTGCATACCCTTCACCCATTAGAAATGTCAAAGGTACAGGAATAAAAATGCCAAAAACACATAACACATACCCCTTATGTTTCAGTTTTACACGCTCATCTTCCCACACATAAGACATACGCCATCCAATGCCAAACCGCATCACTTCAATCACTTCGTTCCCTTCAGTCTGAATCATGCGGGACCTGAATTGATAAGGACGACGGCTCTTGAAATGAAATATACGATTAAAGTGAAAAGACTTGCTGCTTCTATCGCTTTTAAAATTTACTGTTACAGGTACATCTTTTTCATTCTTTGGAGGTATCCCCTTCATCAACCAAAATAGCGGTGAAAATATCCTCATAGGCCCCGAACACATAAGATCTAATGTACCGTCTACAACAGTAACATCATCAGTGAATGGCCGATTTGAATAGTGCTTTTGCATAACCGGAGGTAAATCATCCCAGCTTTCACCAAATATACTCTTGAATATGGGCTCGTCACTCATATAGGTTTCATTACCATTAAAAAAAATACGACAACCAACCCTGTAAAAGCAGGCCAGCCTAGAGCAAACCAAAGTTTAAAATACTTGAAGTATAATTCCGGCAATTCAGTCTGGCTCTCAACGCTCTCTACCAGCATTCTCCTAAGCTGAATCTGAATCCAGACAACTGGCAACCAACATATACCGGAAATAATAAAGATCCCGTATGTAACAACCAGCCATAAATCTAGCCAGTTAAAACCTCCATGGAACACAAGCCAAAACCCCGTTATTGGCTGTAAGATTACTGCAGGTAAGGTAAATAGATAGTCTGCTATTACCGTATTACGTGCGGCATAAAGTTTTTCATTGGCGTCTTTAGTAAAGTGAGAGCGAAACATAAAGAAAGCTATGCCGATCCCAGTACCAAATAGTATTGTTGAGCTTAAAATATGGAGTACTTTAATAAAAACGTATAAATCCATAAGCTAGCTTATCAGTCTCCCCCTCAGGATTTATCACTTGCTACTGGGACAGAACCGTCTTGCTCTTTGGGTTGAACGGTTTGTTCTTTACTCACTGCGGGTTTGGGCGCCGTCATACTTTGTTGCCCACTAACACCAGAGCTAATCTGCTGAATTTCTCCACCTGACTCTAGGAAGGCTTTGGTTTTTTCTTCAATGGCTAGAGAGGTTTCAGAACCTGCAGGCTGTTTCTTTTTTGACGCTACTGTCTTTGCTTTAATTGCCATTTTGGGCCTTTTATGGTCGAAGCGGAGCTACAGCTTAACACAAATTGAGATGTTTTTGGATTGCTCGATTTGATATGGCATGGAAAGTTCATTTTACCATCCATGGTTAACGAACATCACTAGATAGGACAGAGCCTACATATCAGATTACCGTTATATTCTCCCTACAACCCGCACCATTCCGGCCGTTAGACTCGCTACATCCTCATCGCTCATAACGAATGGCGGCAGTACATAGACCAGCTTGCCAAATGGCCTTACCCAAATACCCTCCTCCACAAACATTGGTTGTACGGTAGGCATATGCACTGGCTCATGCAACTCAATCACACCTATAGCTCCGAGCACACGAACATCGGCAACTTGTTCCAAATCTTTAGCGGGTAACAACCCTTTCAAAAGCTGCTTCTGCAAGTTACTAACCAGGGCTTGCCAATTACCTTGTAATAGCAATTCCAGGCTGGCGTTGGCTACAGAACACGCTAGTGGGTTAGCCATGAAGGTCGGACCATGCATAAACACACCAGCTTCTCCCTCACTGATACCTTTTGCGACTTTGTCAGTGGTTAACGTGGCAGCCAAGCTCATGAAGCCGCCTGTTAACGCCTTGCCCACACACAAGATATCTGGACTGATATCTGCATATTCACACGCAAATAATTTACCTGTACGGCCAAAACCTGTAGCAATTTCATCACAAATTAATAACACATTGAATTCATCACATAACTCACTGACACGCTTTAGATAAGCCGGGCTGTAGAAACGCATACCTCCAGTTCCCTGCACTATGGGTTCAAGGATCATGGCGGCAATGGAGTCACTTTTTTCTACAAGGGTCTGTTTTAAATCTTGTACGTGATGCTCTGAAAATACATCGTCGAACATGCATTGTGGCGCTTCAACAAAGATGTGCTCCATCAAAACGTTATCAAACATATGATGCATGCCGTTCTCAGGGTCACTCACTGACATAGTGATAAAGGTATCACCGTGGTAACCGTTTCTTACAGTAATGATTTTGTTCTTTTGTTTTTGTCCCTTGCTAATCCAATATTGAAATGCCATTTTAATAGCTACTTCGGCTGCCACTGACCCACTGTCACTGATAAAAACCTTGTTTAAACCTTGCGGGGTTATGTCTACCAGCGTTTTGCAAAGATTTACCGCAGGTTCATGAGTAAGCCCACCGAACATCACGTGAGCCATGCTATCGATTTGATCTTTTGCTGCAGCGTTTAACACAGGGTGATTATAGCCATGCAACACTGACCACCAGGACGCCATACCATCAATGAGTTGGCGCCCATCCTTTAAAGTAAGTCGCACGCCATCAGCACTAACTACAGGGAATGGCGCCAGTGGCATATCAAAGGACGAATACGGGTGCCACACGTGCTGCCTATCAAGTTCTAGAATTTGGTCTTCAGTTAATATTTTTGCCATATGTCTTTGCCAAAAAGTGATAGCTATAGGGCGGAAATGATCCGTTGAGAGGTTTGCCTTCACTATGAGATAGGCTCAGCAACAAGTAATTCTATACGTTGTTGCCGGCATTCAGTAGGGGTTACGTCAAAATATTCTTTGAACGCACGATTAAACGAGGTTAGATAGTGAAGAATACGACAATAAGCTGCTGAGTAGGCGGCCGTTGAGCTAAAAATGCGCCCTGCGCTCTTAGCATCCCAAATACTTTGGTTTGATGGCCTTCTGGTTGGTTAATATTGCGCTGAATAGATCTCTTTAAGAATTTGCCTTAGGTCACCTAAATTTAAAGGCTTGAGTAGGCTTCCTACAATGACTGCACCTTTTGTTTCTCCTAACTTTTCTGCCACTGATAGGTAGGCTCCTCCGTATCCGCTAATAAGGACGATTGGGGGAGAGACATCCTGTACTGCTAACCATTGAAGTAGTTCGTTGCCGTCCATTTCCGGCATGACTATATCCATCACGACTGCGGCTACTGAGCTTGGATCATAGTTTCTCTGAAAACTTCTAGCACTTGTTGTAGTTTTACATTCGAAGCCAATGGATTCTCCTGTGACAGCTATAATCTCAGTGATATCCTCTTCATCATCTACTATCCAGAGAAGTGGCTTTGTCATAGGCTTTGTCCTATCTGGTGGATTAAGTAAATGGGGTTATCTCCAGTATAGCAGGGGCGGATATTACTCTCGATAGAATTCAATTTCTAATCTTGTGATACGAGACAGATGAAGTGGCGCTATCTTTAGGAGCGTCTTCATCACATTTTTTACAATTCAATTCGTGCCCCAACTTCGAATCACGTCCAGCCTTTGACTCTACCCATGGGCGACTTACCCAAGGCGGATCGTGCCTCACATGTTGGAAATGACCACATTTAAGCTCTGCTACCCAATGGCCGCTTTCGTCTTTATGATAACCTACTATTGACTGATCCATACCTTTCACAATAATTTAATTCAAAATCAATATTTATTCTGCACAAGATTTTGTGTGACTTTTAAAAATTGTACATTAGCGATAAATCAATTCGACGCTCCTCCCCCGGCCAGCCTTTATCTGCCCACGTGTTTAAATTGGGGGTTGGATAGTTGTATTTTTTATCGAACACATTAGAAATAGCAAGCATTGTAGACAAAGAGTTAACTCCCACCTCCATATCAAAGGAAACATTTACATCAAGCAATGTGTAAGCATCTCTAGTTTTGCCTATTCGACCCCCTTGTTCCAAAAGGTTTGGCTCTCCAACCACGTCACTTGAAATCGCTTCTGGGGCTCCATCCCATTGAGCCTCCATCTCCCCAACATGTCGAATCACTCCACCTATTCGCATATTATCCGTCACAGAATAAGATATGTCGAAATATCCTAAAAGCTCAGGAGAATAAGATTGGTCAATATTTGAAAACCCTGGCCTTCTATCTTGTACATCTTGATACGTTAACGACGCCTCAACCTTAAGGGTACTTGAAGGCAAATAGATACTACCTAACTCCAGGCCTGTCGCATCAACCCTCCCTGCATTAGTAGTATTAGCAACAAATGACCCGTCATCTTGCTGCTCAATGATCCGTGCAACCAGGTTATCTAATTGGTTATGAAATAAATTGACATTAAGAGAAAAATTTTCTGCCCAGCTTCCTGTATAAGCAATCTCGTATGTCAATATTTCTTCATTTTCAAGCCCTCCCGTGGCTTCCGATCGAGCGGATGGGCCTATAATGTTTGTTGCCTCTCCCACTAAAAATTTTAATGAGTGGAGATCGTTTATATGCCAAATCGCTGCCAGCCTACCCGTAAACTTAAACGCGTCATCATCGTTACCCTGTGTGCTAGTGGGGCGAGATATAATACCTTCAGGAACGACATCCTCAAGTTCTAGAAATCCATCTGCATACGTTTTTACCAGAACCTGGTATTTACCCAGTCTTTCAAAGCGCCCACCCGCAACTACCCGAAGGGAGTCACTTATTTTATAGTCGAATTGCGAATAAAAAGAACTGGTTGCTACATGATCGTCAGGAACAAATTCTCTCTCATAATTGGTAAATTCATGACTGTTAAAAAGTGCAGCCCAGTTGTAGTCCCAGAATTGGTTATAATACGTCGTATCATGATAGGAAAGCCCGAAGGAAGCCGCTAAGTTATCGCTAATGTCATAATTGACATTAATTTCCAGGTATTCATTCGAATCCTTAACAACATCAAAAGACCATTGCTTTATATCGTTGACCGCTCCTCGAATCCGCTGTTGATCATCAAATTCATGCACCCCATAGACAATTTGATAATCCATGCCATCCAATACAGTATCGTTATAAGCAATTGCCCAGTGCTCCGCACCGGTTCGATATGTCGAAGGCACACCTGCCGCCGTTGCTCTTGCCGCATAGTACTCCCTGTTTGTGTTGGCGCCATAATAGCTGAAGGTCAATTTACCTGCAGTAACAGAAACATCAACATAATTATTTTCAAATCCTAAACGACCATCCGTATTCAGTGCATCTAGTCCGGGAAATTGAAAATCACTTGCCTCATACGCATCTAAGTCAGAGACAAAACGATCAAAATTATAACTGGGCCCCTGGCTCTGTTCACGTCGAGCATTAACAGAAACATTAAGCTTTAATCCATCTCCAATAACCCCTCCCGCATCAAAGCCAACATATACGGATTGCTCATTGTCTGTTCCATAGCGCACCGAAGCGATGCTATTAATATCATCAGCCACATCTTTGCGTGTAATAATATTAATTACACCAAAAAACGCGCCACTTCCGTAGATGACAGACATGGGGCCCCGTACCACCTCAACCCTTTCAACGGCTTCAACAGGTATCGATAGATTGTCTAACGAATATTGATTGTTGAAACTAAACACCGTATCGAGGCCGTTAATTAATATCTTAACCCCTGTCCCTTCCTGCCCCAAAAAACCACGGACACCAATTGGCTGATCAAAAAAGTGGCCATGCTCAACGATATAGTAGCCGGAAATCCCCTTAATGAGCTGAACCATGTTTCGGTAGCCCTTATTTTTAATATCTTGCTTTGATAATACTACGACGGATGCAGGAATATCCCTGACTTTTTGCACCTTCTTCCCTGCGGCGGCTATCTCTACATTTAGCAAATCTTCAAGGGTCAATCTTGCTAATAAATCAAACGCTTCATCCTGGGCATAGAGATTTGTCGGTCCTTGCAACAACAACGACAACAATCCCGCGATAACCAGAGACATATTACCTGCAAAATAAGCCAGCCTTTTCTCTTTGAGCACCGCCATGTTTCGTCAACCTCAAGGCCCGACCTCCGTCGGTTTAATTACCTACCTCTTAGTATAGTTCTCTAGCGTATGCTTTAAGAAAACCGATAAGATCAAATAGCTATAATCAGTAACCATTTTGGATATTATAAATGCTACCTGTAGTTTTAACAGTTCCATGCATTACACTGAAAATTAAAATTCCCCATGTCTACCTGATCCGTTTGCAAACGTCGTAGCACCTTTAAGCGTTTCGCCCTTTTTAATGGGCTCCATTCCCCGCTGAAACTCATTCGTTAGCGCCTCATTAATGGGTTTTCCCCATTGCTCGTAGGCACTCATACGATCACTTTGCATGCAAAGCTGAGGGAATTTAGAAATCTCCTCTGCTAGCTTTTCTGCAGCTTCTCTAGATTTCCCATGAGGTACTATCCTGTTTGCTAACCCCATAGATTTTGCTTCAATAGCATCAACCGGGCGGCCTGTTAGCATTAAGTCCATTGCATGGCTCATACCTATTAATCTTGGCAGTCGCACAGTGCCACCATCGATAAGTGGTACGCCAAAACGTCGGCAGAATACACCAAATATAGCGGTTTCTTCCATAACACGCATATCACACCACAAAGCAAGCTCCAATCCACCTGCAACTGCATGACCAGAAACGGCTGCTATTACCGGTTTCTTAAGTTGCATCCTACTTGGCCCCATAGGGCCATCGCCGGCAGGGTCAAGGCGTAGGTTACGCTGTTGGTCCTCGCTCGAAACTGCTTTTAAATCGGCACCGGCACAAAACGTGTCTCCAGTCCCACACAATACAGCAACAGAAAAAGAATCGTCGCCTTCAAACTCCCGAAAAGCATCAGCAAGAGCGGAGGCTGTTGGTCCATCAACAGCATTTTTCACATTGGGTCTATCAATGATTACTGTGAATATGCTATCTCTTTTTTCGATGACTACAGACATTCTATATCCCTGTTTTTTTTGCTAAATAATAAACCCAATAATTAGGGCTAAACAAAACAACGTCTATAACATCAGTTAACATAACGATATCGTTTTACAACAAATACAGGAATTCTCCATTATGTACTCTCAAGCAGGAAATGCGCCCTTGCCACCGCTGTAGGTTCAGATTGCTTAGTTTGCCAGGCATACATAGACACATTGGCTGCTCGGCGCCCCTGTCGAGTAATTTCACAAATGGCAAAAGTATCCTTGTGGCGTCCAGCACGTAAATAGTCAATCGAGAAATCAATGGTTTTAGGCAAACGAGGTGTGTCCAATTTTAATAGCAAATGAATAATGGCTGAGTTTTCTAAAAAGCCCCCCAGCACCCCACCATGAATTGCTGGCAATGTTGGATTGCCAAGGTTATTGTCATTACTAGGCAATGTAAAAATATACTCATCACCAAATTGCTCACACCCCATACCAATAAATTTTGCATAAGGAATATGATCCAATACAGGTTTAAATACCTTTGTTCTACGACATTCTTTTACCATGGATAGCATATTATTTTAACCAACCTTGATCTTTAACTGTTTCAAGAAACATGAAACTTCCAACTGCATGAGCAACAGGGTTATCAATATCATTCTCGTATAACACTGCTCTAGTAAACGCGATGTTATCGGTATAACGGTAACATCGAGCAGTACAGAACAAATCCATACCCTTAGTGGATTTACGCATGTGATCAATTCGCAAATCTAATGTAGGCGCGATACGAATTTGAGGATGTAAATGGCTAAACACTGCGAACCCACTTGTCTGATCTGCTAATGTAAAGATTGCACCTCCATGTAGAGCCCCAGTTTCCATGTCTCCAACAAGGTTTAAGGAGTATGGTAATTTGAGCGTTATCGACTCATTGGAGGCAGACACGGTTTCGATACCTAATACCTCTGAGTGCTTGATATCAGCCATACCGCGCTGGCAAAAGTCCGCTAGAGCTTCATTATTCTCTTTCATATCATTACCTTGATTCATGTATGGGCTAATACTAGTCGAATTCTACAAATATAAAACAGACAAACAGTCCTTCCTGTTTCAGCATGACCGGTCATATTCGGCCAAAAAATGGTTAGATTTGCAAACCCTTTCACTAACAAGTACCATGGTTCCATTGCGTAGTTTTTGATCAGTATATTTTCCCTATAAAACAATAATAATGGGCAGGTACAATTGTGAAATACATTCTTACATTGCTGTATATCAGTTCTCTTTTGTCTGTTGCTGGTTGTAAGGTCAAAGACAATACTGATTACGAATACCTTGATTCATGGGCCGTTCAAGCAATCAATTTGCAAAACCGCATTAGTCAGCGTGCTCCTTTTAGGCTCGCAGAGTTTCCAGCCACCCACAATTCGTTTAATGCTCAAGCTTATTCGAACGGTTTTAGCTACCCCGATCCAAACCATATACCCAGCATGCTAAATCAATTACGCATGGGTAAGCGAATGATCAACATGGATTTACATTGGGATATTCACTACAACGCAAAGACACGGCTTATAACAACCGATGTTGTACTTTGTCATGACTCATCTGACTTTGGGTTTTGCAGTATGTGGGATCGAACATTTAGAGAAGGTTTGGTTGAAGTCCGAGAATGGCTTGAGGAAAACGATGAGGTAGTCATTCTAAAGCTTCAAGACGAGCTTGATGGTCACTACCAAGAAGCCTACGACAGTATCAACATTGAAATGGGAGATTTGGTTTATAAGCCCTCTTCTCCTTGTGCTACGTTTGATATGGAAATATCAAAAGCAAAGATCTTAGCAACCGGTAAGAAAATCATCATTACTGGCGCCAAACCTTCAACTTGTAATGAATCTTGGGGAGAATTTGTATACTGGGATGAAGGTATGTTCGGGAGTGTTAACCACGAAAGCTTCACACCCTACCCTATCTGCAACAATGCCGTTGATGACATACAACAGAAAATTTTTGGTGCGACAAACGATGGAACCCAAGTCGCACAAATTATACTTCAATCGGATGAGATGACGATTGAACAAGTTGCCGCCCTAACTAAATGCGGACTAACAGCCATTTCTTACGAACCGTTGCGCTGGTGGGATGATCGCCTAGTTGCTCAGATATGGAGCTGGGATACGGATAAACCCAGCATCAACAACACCACAAGTAACTGTGCCGCTCAACAAGCTAGTGGCAGATTTTCTGACGCATTATGCAATGCTACTTATTCATTCGCCTGCCAACATCCACAAAACAGGGATTGGAGAATAACAAATACTATAAGCATTTGGAGTAATGGCGAGCTAGCATGTGAAGGAGAATTTGGAGAGGAAGGTTACACATTTTCAACGCCCGTAAATGGATATGAAAATGCGCAACTTAATGATGTCAAAGAATCATTGGGAATTTCGAACGTGTGGATGAACTATACTGATTCTTTGATTGAAGGTGATTGGGTTTATTAGCACAAACCCTCTATTTCTGTAATGCCCGCGCCAGGGCTGAAACAGCAAGAGGGTTATACACCAATCCACAGTGGCTACTTTTAACCTCTATGTTTTCAGTAAGTTCTGACTCTTCTTCCAATGAGCACTGCCAAGCAACCACGCCATCGGTCTTGCTGTATATTGACGTTGATAATACGCCAGGCGGTTCTTTACGTTGATTAAATGCTGCTAAGTCTTCATCCGTAAATTCTGTTCCAGAAATACGGTGAAATAAGTCATGTAATATATTTGCGTCATGTTCGCCAGTAAAGGGGGTTCCCAATGTGACCACTGAATGGACGTACTCAGGATACATCCTACCAAGTTCACGCGCAAAGACCCCTCCGAGGCTCCATCCAACAACCGAAACTTTCTGACCACAAACATCTAGAAGTCGCTTAAGTTCAGAACGCAAATGAGCCCGATTCTTCGAAGTCGACCCCATGTTTCGCCCCATCTTCCAAGGGACAGATCGATACCCCAGACGTTTCAATGATCGCCTTAACATTTGCGTTTCAAAGTCTCCTGCACCGAAGCCTGGTATCACTAGTACGGGGCGCCCATTACCCTTCGGTAAGTTTTTCTCATAAAAACGGTATGACAGTAATTGAGCTCCAATCTCGAAAGGTACACGCGCCTCCATTAGCGTATATAGAGCCCTAGGCTTATGTATATTAGCGCCCATTGGTGCCTCCAATAGTGTTTAGTTCACCACGAATAATAAATTACATGGATATTCGGCCGGAATTATCAATTAACTGTCTATTGATTACATGTCATTTATTTCCTAAACCGTTTATATTCTACAAAGTAGATACCTTTAACTTAGCACAGATCAAGGGACCAGAAATGCCAAATAGCAAAGGTCAAACCCGACACAAACACAACGTCATCATCATTGGTACAGGTTTTGGCGGGCTGGGTATGGGTATCAAATTAAAAGAATCGGGAATAAATAATTTCCTCATTTTGGAAAAAGCAAACGATGTGGGTGGTTGCTGGCGTGAAAACAGTTACCCGGGGGCAGCATGTGACGTACCTTCGCATCTCTATTCATTTTCATTTGAAAAGAATGCGAACTGGTCAAGAAAATACGCCCCACAATCAGAAATCCACGCCTATCTAAAACATTGCGCTCAAAAATATGCTCTCATGCAACACATTCAATTTTCAACTGAACTTGCATCAGCTATCTTTAATGAAAAAGAAGTTTGCTGGGAACTTGAGACAACTCAAGGACAGCACTACACAACCAAGAGCCTTATTACTGCTTGCGGTCAGTTAAGTCAGCCCGCATATCCAAAAATAAAAGGTATCGAAAAATTTAAAGGCAAAAAAATGCACTCTGCACTTTGGGACGATGAATATTCGTTCGAGGGTAAGCACATTGCTGTTATTGGTACTGGGGCAAGCGCCATACAATTCATCCCTCCGCTAGCGAAACAAGCCGAGCACTTAACCGTATTCCAACGAAGTGCAGCCTACGTTATCCCAAAGGATGACCGACCATACATAATGCTGGAGAAACGACTATTTAAGAGATTACCAAAAACCCAAGAACTTAGTCGCCAGCAAATATACCTTAAGCTTGAGTCCAATGTGTTAGGTTTTTCGTGGTTAAAACCACTAATGAAAAAAGCTGAACTTCAATTTAAAAAACAACTCAACAAAAGCATCAAAGACAAGGCGCTGCGTGATAAATTAAGCCCCGACTATCCTATTGGCTGTAAAAGAATCCTCCTATCAAATGACTATTTCCCTTCATTTGCACGCTCTAACGTTAGTCTGATCACAGAAAACATAGAAGAAGTCACCACAGACAGCATCGTTCTGAAAGATGGATCATCCCATCAGGTTGACACCATCGTGTACGGTACAGGTTTTCGTGCAACTGAATTCTTGTCGCCATTAAAGATTCTTGGAGAGAATGGGGCCGACTTAAATCAATCATGGAAGAACGGTGCAGAGGCTTATTTAGGCATCAATGTTTCAGGTTTCCCAAACTTCCACATGCTCTATGGCCCAAACACTAACCTCGGGCACAATTCCATCGTCTATATGTTAGAAAGCCAAATCAATTACATTTTACAAACACTAGAGCTTATGGATAAAAAAAGAATAAAATCCCTTAACGTCAAAGAACACATACAAGACAACTTCAATCGCAGGCTGCAAGAGAAACTTAAAAAGACTGTATGGGATCAAAATTGTGATAGTTGGTACAAAACTGAGTCAGGAAAAAACACCAACAACTGGCCGGGATTTACGTTCATCTATCGACTTTTGACAAGCCGAGTGGATATCAGTCAGTACGACGTAAAAATGTGACGCTATAAAACATTGACTTTGTTTATTGCTCACGGTTTATTGAGAGGAAATCCATTTTTCAACAACACGTTCTACGGCATTTCTATTGACCGGCTTTACCAAAAAACCCGACATTCCGGCAGAAATACAGTTTCTCTCATCTTGAGATAAAGCATTAGCTGTAACAGCAACGATAGGTGTATCTTTATAAGGTAAGAAGTTACGAATTAGCCGAGTCGCGTCAAATCCATCCATAATAGGCATTTGACAATCCATCCAGACAAAATCAAATTGTTTGTTTTTTGCAAGTTCAACGGCAACAGAGCCGTTATCTGCAGTAACAGCCGTGTGACCAAGTTTTTTGATAATAGCGACAAGGATTTTTTGATTAACGATATTATCCTCAACAACCAGCATTTCTAGTCCTTCGCATTTTTTGGAATTCACAGGCTTTTGTACACGCTCTCTTTGTACAACTGTAAGAGGTAGTATTAGCGTTACCATTGTTCCTTTGCCTTCCTTTGTATCAATGAACATTTCCCCCCCAAGGATTCTTGTGAATGCTTTTGTTAAGGGTAGCCCCAACCCTAACCCCCGGAATTTTCTTACCATGGATGCATCCTGTTGGCTAAACCCTTCAAATAGAACATCTAAATTTGATTGGTCAATACCTTCTCCGGTATCTGTTACGATGAGTTCAATCATATCAGCGATGTCATTGCCTTGATCTGGGATTGTCCGCAGCGATACGTGGATACTGCCTTTTGACGTGAATTTCATAGCATTACTTAATATATGCCTTAATGCTTTAAAAAGTAATTTCGAATCACCTTGATATACACCTGCAACATTAGGGGTTGGTGCAAATTTTATCTTTGCTTGTTGCTGCAAAAATCGTGTCTTCATAACATTGATTAAGTTGTCCATGTCATCAACTAAGTTGAACTTTCCAATGTTAGGATCAATCTCTTCATTAAGTTCTGTATAATCAAGTATGTTGTTAATCATGGTAACCATATCTTCAGATGAATGCCGAGCCATCGCTATATATTTTGATACGTACTCGGGTAATTGATAGTCTTTCACTAAATCTAAAGCACCTTCTACACCATTCATCGGCGTTCTAAGCTCATGAGATACCACCGATAAAAATTCATCCTTAATTTTATTTGCGCGCACTAGAGACTTAAGTATTTTCTCTTTTTCACGTTTGAGTGTTAACTTAGATTCTTGGTAGCGTCTAAATAAGGATACACTAATGAGAGCTATTCCAATGGTCGATGTAATTTTAAAAATAGATTCAAAAAATGGTGTTGATGGAATTAATCCAATATAGAGGCTTACATAACATAATGACCCCATTGATGCCAATATCATCGCGGAAACATAATAGATTGAACTGTAGTTTTTCCTATCAATATTTGTGATACAAACAAATATGCAAGAAATTCCGCCAGTGAATATATAGGGGATAGTAAAGTATAGGATCATGGCGTTACTCAAAAACGTCCAGCCAAGGAGAAGTGTAATGCCTACATATACATGGACCGCCAGTAGCGTAAACATAGGTTTGTTTTTTTCTTTAAGGTAGAAAAAATCAATGGCTACTAGAAAAGTTGAAATATATGCAATAATTGTGGGAATAAGAAGAAAGGAAAAGAACCAATCTGGGTGTTCCTGATATCCATAATGATAAAGAAAACCATCCATATTAAGCTGCAATATGATGAGTGATCCTAATGAGGTGGATACCCATAAATAAATACGCTCTTTGGAAAACATAAAAAACATAAAAAACAGAAGACAAAGCAAACAGGCTAAACCGAAATATCCACCGACCACCAAACTCTGCTGATTTTGCATTGAAAATAGGTGATTCACTGAGTGCAAGGTAACACCGGTTCGTAAAGATCCTGATGAGGCTATGCGAACAGTTAACGTCGTAGTATTGTTTTTAGTGAATACAATAGGAATAACAAATTCAGGAAGAGATACTTCCCTGTTGTTAAAGCCATAATATTGGCCTGGCGCAGAAATAAGTTTTTTGTCTTGATAGACCTTAATGTCACTTAATTCAGGGTTACTGAATCTTAAATAGAATTGCTGTCGCTCCCGAAGGTTTTTACTGCTAATAGACGCTGTGATCCAAAGCGCTGAAGAGGTGACCCCCAAATTTATTGAGTTGGATTTTATTGGGCGCCATGATTCGGAGTGATAAACATTACTGAAGGACAACGTCTTATTTTCAACGAAGGACAATGAATGAGGTAATAATTGGATGATATCGGTATCGTCAAAGAGATAGGCAGTGTTTATATTTTCAAGATCAACGTCAGCACCAAATACTGGGGTTAGATTTCCCCACATTATTATAAAGGCAAGAAATTGAATCCTTATAATATTTCTAATTAGCACGTTGGGCTCCACTCATCTTTATACAAAATATGATTAACGCGTATAACCGCGAGAAGACTAACTTATTCATTAGGGATTTTCCTAAGAGGATTATGTATTCTTTTTGAACATGACACCAAGTGAAGAATATGTTTAACTGACAGATCCTTGGTAATCTTTACACGCATCAAAATTATCATTTCGCGCACGCCAAACTACTCTAGGAATTGACGGTGACAAAAACACCAGGCTAGGATCCCTAATTTATTCTTACTTATCAGTCTGTTATGAGTCATACAACTATATCCTTAACATTTAAGAACACAATGATATTTGACTGAATCAGACTATTCGAATAGCATTCAAATAGGCCGATTCATGTCTCCAGCACCGACTCATACACCTCAAGAGCAAGAAGATATTATTCTTGATGCTGCAGCCAAATGCATAGAGGCAAGCTCATTGCTTGATTTTACAATGTCTGCAATCTCTAAAGAGGCAGGCTTTTCTATGGGCACCATTTATAAACATATTCAATCGAAGGAAGACGTACTGGTAGCGCTCGCATACCGGATGTACACACACCTACTCAACACCTTTAAAGAAATCCAATCTTTACCTCTCCCCGTTCCAGAGCGACTAATTGCTGTCAGCCTTATTTGTAAAGAAAAGGTCTACCTCTATGAGTTTGACGATCAACTTGGAAGTTTGGTTATCAGCAAGGCCGTCTTACAACGAGCATCAAAGGGCTGGTTAGAGAAAATGATTCAAACTGATAAAGCCGTAGAAGAGTCCTTTGCCAATATAATTCGTGAAGCCTATACCACAGGCGAGCTAATCGTAGATGAAGAGCAAAAAGAAACCCTTGCAGAAGAAATTAATGTTGGGCTTTGGTCTATGTGTGTTGGCTTCACCCAGGTAGCAGTACAACTAGAAGCACGAAATATCATTGGGCAAGGCAAAGAAATTTCTTTAACGATGAACCCTGACAGTCTTGTAATTAAAAACACTCGACGACTGATAAACAGCTATCCATGGAAAAGCCCTATCACTGATGCCAGCATAGAAAATATCTGCCAAACCCTTGAAGAAAAAGGCTTTCGCTAATTTAGACTCCCTCAGTTTTTGATTTAAAAAGGTAACAACAATGAATATTCGCCGCTGGTCTATCACTGTGTTTTTAAGTATTGCCGTATTCTCTGGGCTAGCCGCCTTTAAGGTATCTGAAATAAAAGCAGCCATTGCGTTTGGAGAGTCATTCCCTGAACATTCTGAAACAGTAGAAACAACAGAGATTACTACTGCCACTTACACACCTTCAATCAACGTCATAGGTGATGTATTAGCCCCTCAGCACATTGATATCCGCAATGAATTGCCGGGGAAAATCGCTATCGTTAACTTCGAATCAGGTGAACATGTATCCAAAGGCCAGGTATTACTACAGCTCGATATCAGTATAGAAGAAGCCAACCTTGTGGCAGCTAGGGCAAGGGCAGAACTTTCTCGATCTGTTCATAAACGCGCAAGCAATCTGCATAAATCAAAAGCAATAAGCCAAGAACAACTGGATAGGAGTAAAGCAGATCTTGCAACATCACTTGCTGAGATAAAGGTACTGGAGAGCACCATATCGAAGAAAACGATACAAGCACCGTTTGCAGGAAGAACAGGAATTCATCAATTTGAGGTGGGGCAATATATTTTAGATAACACTCAAATCACAACACTGGTTGGTGACAAAGGCTACATGTGGATTGATTTTAAAATCCCTGAATTTTACCCTGCCCTGACTCTTGGGACTGACATATCGACAATTCCAATCTATCAACAGAAATCTGACACCACATTTACCGCCTTCATACTTGCAGAAGATACAGTGATAAGTGATGACAGTCGAAGCAGACGTTATCGTGCAAAAGTTGAAAATACTGGTCGCGTATTCACTCACAAGTCCAGTGTAAACGTAAGTGTTCCCATTAGGGATTCAATTTCCTATTTAGCCGTACCAACTATCGCTATTCAAAACGACAATCTAGGTCAATTTATTTACGTTCTTAGTAAAAACGTGAAAGCTGATGGGTTCCGAGCAATACAAAAGCGAATCAATACCCATGCACACAAAGGTAGACTGACATTAATTGAGCATGATTTTAGCAAAAATATGGGCAATGAACGCCTTACAGAAGGGGCAATAATCGCTGTTGCTGGCTCATTTAAATTGCATGAAGGTATGCTTGTCTACACAAAACAACGCCCCTCATTAGCCGATCAAAAAGACAACTCCACTCCTGAACAGGAGAGCTTATAATGGACCTTTTTGTAAGGCGACCTATTATCGCCGTTGTCGTGTCGCTTGTTCTTTTGCTATCGGGAGCTTATGCGGCATTCAATATCCCCGTATTACAGTTCCCAAAAATTGAAAGCTCGTCACTCGTCATTACCACAGTATACCCCGGTTCATCCGCTGAAGTAGTACAAGGTTTTATTACCGAACCCATCGAACGTGCGGCCATGACAGTTCCTGGCGTCGATTTTGTTGACGCAAAAACAACGGCAGAACTGAGCGTTGTAACTGCATGGTTAGAACTTAACGAGGACAGTACAGCAGCATTGGCAGAGCTTTCTGCGCGTTTAGCTCAAATACGATATGAATTACCAGAGGGGGCAGAGGACCCCGCCGTCGAAGTACAACGAGCCGACCGCCCCGCCGCTCTTTTTTATATGGATGTTCACGGAAAAGATTGGAGTCGTTCAGAACTAACCAATTTCATGGAACGTCAGGTAAACCCACAGTTAGCAGCCATCAAAGGTGTTCAACGTGTGGGGCTCGAAGGAGGCCGAAGTCCTGCTATGCGGATATGGATTGACCCCATAAAAATTGCCGCATTAGATATGGGCGCTAACGAAGTGCTCGACGCATTACGTGCCAACAATATCATTGCTGCGATTGGTAAAACAGAAAACCAGACGCAACAGATCAACCTGCTTAGCAATGCAACGCTAAAAACAACAGATGATTTCGAACAACTTATTCTACGAAATATCAATGGCGCATTTATTCGTTTAGGTGATGTTGCTCGAATTGAGATGGGTGAAGACAGAGGAACCATCAGTGCTCGATTTAATCAGGAAACAACCATTTATATCTCTATTTGGCCGTTGCCTGGTGCCAATGAAATTGCTATAGGTGATGAACTTTACAAACGACTTGAGAAAATTAACGCATCCTTACCCAAAGGATTAATCATTAACATCGGTTATGATGGCACCATCTATATGCGTGACGCATTAAAAGAGATCTTTACTACACTCTTTGAAACAGTTGCCCTAGTAGGCGTCGTTGTTTTGCTACTAATGGGTTCATTCAGAACAGCCCTCGTTCCCTTGGTTACAATTCCCATTTCAATTTTGGGCAGTATTGCTGCGATGTTAATGATGGGGTTCACACTTAACTTATTGACCATCTTGGCCGTTGTATTGTCGGTAGGGCTAGTGGTAGACGACGCTATCGTTGTCGTAGAAAATGTTGCCAGCCATTTACGAGAAGGTCGTACACGCATTGATGCCGCGCTAGTAAGTTCTCGTGAGCTACTATCTCCTATCATTGCGATGACAATTACATTAGCTGCTGTATACACTCCCATTGGCTTCGTCTCTGGGTTAACCGGTAGTTTATTTAAGGAATTCGCATTCACATTGGCAGTAGCAGTTATTATTTCCGGTATTGTGGCGGTAACACTTTCACCCATTATGAGTGCTTACGTTTGTTCTGATAACGGCCATGAGAGTGCATTCACGCGACGTCTAAACCAGTGGTTTGACAAACTACATCAATTGTACGGAAAGCTTTTGGGGAGAAGCTTTCAATGGCGCAACCAGATTTTATTTGTCGGTATATTTCTATCCCTATTGGTTGTTCCATTTTACCTTTTTTCTGCCAAAGAACTCGCCCCTATTGAAGACCAAGGTAGTATCAACATTATTGTTGAATCACCACCAGGGGCATCGTTAACATACACCAACGACTACATGCATGACGTTATTGATCTTATTCAAGAAACGACTCCAGGATTAAAAATGGTGTGGCAAATAATATCTCCCAACGGAGGATTTGGTGGCATTGAATTTGTAGATTACAGCGAGCGCGATTTTGCAGTTCAGGATCTACTACCCGGCATATACGGACAACTTTCATCTATAACAGGCGTTAGAGTATTCCCTGTTATTTTTCCAAGCTTACCTACCGCTGGACAATTTGACGTCGAAATGGTCGTGCAGGCTCCTGACACATACCAAGAAATGGAAGCTTACGCCAATCAACTTGTACAAACAGCCTATCAAAGCGGCAAGTTTATGTTTGTTGATACTGATCTAAAAGTAAACCTACCGCAAGTGCGTTTGCTGTTTGACCACGATCGCATTGCCGACTTAGGGCTAGACATTAGCAGTGTAAGCATACAACTCGCATCACTACTATCAGAAATGGACGTAAACCGATTTAATGCTAGCGGGAAAGCCTATCGAGTAATTCCAATGGTCGAAAACTTTGCTCGAGATGACCCAGAAACCTTATTAGACCTACAGCTTCGCACATCATCTGGACAATTGGTTCCATTACGATCGATTGCAAAACTCGAAAAAGTTACCAGTCCGCGAGTTATGGGCACATTTAATCAACAGCGCTCTTTTCGCATATTCGGAGGTGTATTGCCAGGAACTACGAATGATCAGGCATTAACAACATTGGAAGATGCAGCAAAAGAGATGCTACCAAATAACTACACTGTGGATTATGCCGGTATTTCTAGACAGCTTAGAAATGAGGGCAACAGCATGATGTCGGTTTTATTCATTGCGCTAATAGTCGTATACCTTGTATTAGCCATTCAATTTAACAGCTTTCGCTTACCATTCGTTGTGCTATTAGGTTCAGTGCCACTAGCGATATCAGGTGCCATGGTATTTAGTTTTTTGAGCTTAACCACTATCAACATATATGCTCAAATCGGTTTTATAACGTTGGTAGGGCTCATAGCAAAAAACGGTATATTAATAACGGAATTTGCACATGAGTTACAACTAAAGGGGTTGACTAAAGTTGATGCCATTAAAGAATCCGCTGAATTACGTCTCAGGCCTGTTCTAATGACCACGGCAGCTACGGTATTGGGTCACTTCCCCCTTGTTTTAGTGAGCGGAGCTGGAGCAGAAGCGAGAAATAGTATAGGAATAATTTTGGTCGCAGGTATGGCAATCGGAACGCTTTTCACCCTGTTTATATTGCCCTCGGTATATCTTTGGTTAGCTAAGGAAACCTTAGAAATACCAGCACCTGAAACACCATTAAAAAATGAGAGCATTTCCAACGCGGATCTTTCAGCAACACAATAGAAACCTGATAATCAGGATTGTTTTTTTTGGGGGGGGACGCATTTATATGCCCGTATCAGTCCCCCCCCACCTGATCCTCTCGCGGCTGGGCCCGCGAAATAAGTATTGAACCTAAAACCGCGGAGCAGAGCGAACCTGCCAACACTCCTAACTTAACCTCTACTAGATACGCGGCGCTCTCGGCTTCAAAAGCTAATGAACCGATGAATAGACTCATTGTAAAACCAATGCCACATAAAACAGACACCGCATAAAACTGCATCCATGTTGCCTCATCTGGAAGCTTGGCTAATCCTAACTTTATAGCAACCCAGCAAGCACCAAATATCCCGATCTGTTTACCAATAAAAAGCCCGACACCAATACCAAGAGGAATCGGGTTTATCAATGCATTGATAGATATACCGTCCATGGAAACCCCTGCATTAGCAAACGCGAAAAGTGGCAGAATAACAAATGCTACCCAGGGGTGTAGCGCATGCTCAATATGGGTAAGCATCGGGTGCCCTTCATGGTTTTTAACCGTCAAAGGTATAAAACAAGCAATAACAAAACCTGCTAATGTCGCATGTACGCCAGACTTAAGAACTGCCACCCAAACAACAATGCCCACCAAAATATACACCGCCTGACTCCGAACAGAAAAGCGATTTAGCAAGAAAAGCACAAACACCCCCGAGCCTGCAACTACCAAGGACAACGTTGACAAATCACTTGAATAGAAAAATGCAATGATAAGAATTGCACCCAAATCATCAAAAATGGCTACAGATAACAAGAATAATTTTAATGAAATCGGCACCCTACTACCAAAAAGCGTAAACACTCCCAAAGCAAATGCTATATCTGTTGCAGACGGTATCGCCCACCCCTTAACACCAATTGCATCATGCTGATTCATCACAAAATAGATTAATGAGGGAATAGCAATTCCCGCGATAGCCGCTACCCCTGGTAAAACCACCTGCGAAGGAGACGACAAGAGCCCAGAAAGAACTTCACGTTTAATCTCTAAACCCACCAAGAAGAAAAAAATCGCCATCAGACCATCGTTAATCCACAGAACAAGTGGTTTAGAAATATCTAAATCGCCAATCCGAATCTGCAGAGGAATCGTTAGGAAACTGTCGTAAACATGGGCCAAAGGGCTATTTGCTAGAACCATAGCAAACAATGCCATCAACACTAACAGTATGCCGCCAACTGAATCGTGCTTAAACCATCGTTGCAGGGTTACCGCAAGTTCTTGTGCTGTCATAGATCGTGTCACTATATAACGCTAAGGTATCTTGATTTATACCGGAGGTTTATACTAAGGTAAATTCGAATTAAACGGCGTAATACATCGAATATACCGAGGTTTAGCATGTCCCCTTTAAACTACAATCATCTCTATTACTTTTACGTAGTAGCTAAGGAAGGTAGCATTGTAAAAGCCAGTGGCACATTAAACTTAACTCCCCAGACGATTAGCGGCCAAATATCAAATTTTGAAGATCAAATTGGTATCTTGCTATTTGATAGAAAAGGGAGAAAATTACACCTCTCCGAATTTGGGCAATTGATTTTAAGCTACGCTGAAGAAATCTTCCAAATAGGCGATGAACTAAAAAATGTTATTACCACACAACAACCAAATCAGTACCTAACATTTACCGTTGGTATTACTGACGTCATCCCAAAAACTCTCGCCTACCAGCTTCTAAAACCCGCACTTGATATGGACGACCCCATTCGACTTATCTGCAATGAGGGCGACCAAGAAAGCTTATTAGCGGAGCTTGCCGTAAATAAACTTGATTTGATTTTAACTGACCAACCCCTTCAGCCAGGCAACAACGTAAAAGCATACAACCACCAACTCGCAGAAAGCGGGTTAACTTTTTTCGCTTCGAGTTCTCTAACAGAAAAAATAAAAAAAGACTTTCCTTTATGTCTATCAGAAAAGCCTTTCCTGATGCAAAGCAAAAAATCTGTGATTCACCAACGCCTATCATCCTGGTTTCATACGCACAACATAGCCCCTATCATTGTTGCTGAATTCGATGATAGTGCGCTAATGAAATCCTTTGGCCAATCCGGCTATGGGATATTTGCGGGCCCCACACTAATAGAGAAACACATCGTGTCCCAATATAACGTTACGGTTATCGGGCGAACTGATGAGTTAAAAGAGCAATATTACGCCATATCTCCAGAACGTCGCCTAAAACACCCCGCGATAATAGAGATCGTTAATGCCATAACTGATTAGTTAGCACACAAAGTATTGTTTCACCTATAGAACAGGGTGTTCCAATTAAACCGGCTACACAACTAACCTACTAGTAGGTTAGTATTTTACACCATGCAAATACGACTTAAAAACCGGAAAGAACAAATCGTCTCTCTAGCCCTCGACTTATTGCAGACGCGTGGCTTCGAGAACTTTAGTTATCAGGACCTTTCCCGTGAACTTGGCATCACCAAAGCCAGCATCCACCACCACTTCCCCAAAAAAGAAGATCTCGGTATTGCTCTGTGTCACGCCATTGAGGTATGGCACGAGCGCGAATTCAGCAAAACACGCAACCACCCTGGTTCTACCATAGAGAAGCTAGATTGCTACGTTAACGGCTGCCTTAGATACGCCTGCGGCGACAAAAAGATTTGCCCTTTAAGCAGCCTACAAGCTGACATCGGTACCCTACCAGAAGCAATGCGCCCTGCCCTGAAAAGATTAGATGACCATGAGCTCGACTTTATCGCCGAACTATTAGAACAAGGACAGCAAAGTGGCGAACTTAAATTTGCTGGACCTGTTCGCAGCCAAGCAATCCTATTCGTATTGGCCTGCAAAGGAGCACTTCAATATTCTCGTGTCCATGGCAGGCAGATATTTGATGACACGATGAACCAGATGAAAACACTGTTAATCGCATAATTTCATTCAAACACAACACAAACACTCAACCCAAAAGATGACAACTCAACCCTGTCAGTGGAGTTACTGTATGAATCCAACAGAAAGCCTATTTTCCCCTATTACACTCGGTAACCTTGAATTACCCAATCGCATTGCCATGGCACCGATGACACGAGGCTTCTCACCAAACAACGTTCCCAGCGACCTTACGGTTGAATATTATCGTCGCCGAGCGGCCGGCGGTGTTGGCTTAATCATTACTGAAGGCACTTGTGTTGGGCACAAAGCAGCATCCGGCTATCCAAACATTCCAATGATAGCGGGTGATGAAGCGCTAGCTGGCTGGAAAAAAGTTGTCGATGCTGTTCATGCTGAAGGTGGGAAGATTGCACCACAGCTTTGGCATGTTGGCGGTATCCGCAGGCCAGGAATCAAACCAGGTGGAGATCTCCCAGGTTACAGCCCATCAGGTATGGCTGTACCAGGAAAAATTACTGGCCACGCAATGACCAAAGAAGACATAGATGACGTCATTGGTGCATTTGTACAAGCGGCCGTTGATGCAAAAAGTATTGGATTTGATGCTATAGAAATTCACGGGGCCCACGGTTATTTGATCGATCAATTCTTCTGGGAAGGCACCAATCAAAGAGACGACGAATACGGCGGTGACTTAGCTCAACGCTCTCGTTTTGCAATTGAACTCATTAGCGAAATTCGAACAGCCGTTGGCCCAGACTTCCCGATAATCCTTCGCTGGTCACAGTGGAAACAGCAAGATTACACAGCCAGGCTAGCAACAACCCCTGAGGCTTTAGAGGCGTTTCTAACACCTCTCAGTGATGCCGGTGTTGATATATTCCATTGTTCCGCTCGACGATTTTGGGAGCCTGAATTTGAAGGCAGTGATATTAATTTAGCAGGCTGGGTTAAAAAGCTGACAGGCAAACCTACCATCACTGTTGGTAGTGTGGGTCTTAACGCAGACTTTTTACCCGAAGACGGATCTGCAGATTTTCGAGCCGCAGAGCCAGCAAGCTTAGATAATTTAATAAAGCGTTTAGATAATAATGAGTTTGACCTTGTTGCTGTTGGACGAGCGTTAATTGCTAACCCTGAGTGGGCGAATAAAATTCGCGATGATCAAGCAGATTCGCTTACCGCTTATAGCAAGAAATTTTTAGGGGAACTGGTATAAACTCAATGTAAATACCAAGCTAATCCCTTCACTATAATAATATTGCTTATTTCAATATTATTATAGTGAAGGGATGTTACGCCACGGCTTATTGCTAGCATGTAACAACCAAGCAATACACTCCTCTAACTCACCAATTGAAATATAGTTCTCTTGCTCATCCCCAAAGATACCTGACAAGTCATTCACATTCAGGCTCTATGATAAAGCAATGTCTTCAATCAAATTAACAAGATCGGCAAATAATTACTCGGATTCGGCAGCTACCGCGCAGCGGTTTAGTTCAACAGCTGATTCTACGGAATCATTCCTCTTTGTCCCTTTCGGGTACTTCCTATTGTCGGGAAAACGCGAATGTTTCGGGATATTTTACCGAAAAACAATAGCTGTTTTTTCAATAACCCAGAGAGCTTTAGGATAATTTCTAATAACTCTCCCCTCTATGCTTTTACTTCTATATCTAAATAACGATAACGGCTTTCTCTAAAGCAAAAAAAAGAGGCCTTAGGCCTCTTTTTTCCATCCGAATACCAACATGTGATCAATCAATCAAACTGTAATCGTTTTTCAAAATCTCAATGATTTCAGCTTTCGGGTTTTCAGACATTTCAGGCCGCTTGCCAATAATTTTTTCAGCAATACCAAGGTAAGTTTCAGAAACATCCATAAGCATAGATTCAGGTAAAGCGTTATCACGTGCTAGTGCGGAGCGCTCATCCATTCTATCTTTGTTTAATAGAATATCTGCGTCAGGGAAGTGGTTTAATAACAACTGACGGAAGCCCTCTTTAGAGTTCTCAACGATCTTACCTTCACGTTGGCTTGGGCCATCCCAAATCCGTGATGAATCAGGTGTGCCAACCTCATCCATGTAAATCAACTTCTCGTTACCTGATTTATCTGTTACATAACCAAACTCAAACTTGGTATCAACAAAGATCTGCTCAATCTTCGTAAGCTCATCACTGATTACATCAAAGCCTTCTTTCAACAGCTTCTCGTAAAGGTCGATATCGTCCACGGAACGGAAATTAAACGCTTCAGCGTTATCAACAATGTTTTGACGTGTGATGTTCACATCATCCTGTGCAGGTACACCAGGGATGCCTTCCAAAATACCTTTGGTAGAAGGCGTGATCAAAAGCTCGGGAAGCTTTTGGTCTTTTTCCAATCCTTCAGCAATGGTAATACCACAGAACTCACGCTCACCTTTAGCATAGGAACGCCACATAGAACCCGTGATATATTGACGAGCAATCGCCTCAATCATCACTGGCTGTGCTTTTTGTACAATCCAGACAAACGGGTGTGGAATATCCAAGATATGGCTATCAGCCAAACCGTTTTGCTTAAACAATTCAAACCAGTGATTAGAAATCGCATTTAACGCAGCACCTTTACCCGGTACACCGTTCATACCTCCTTCGCCGTGCCAAACACACTCAAAAGCTGAGATACGATCACTTATAACCATTATCGCCAATGGCGCATCAGCAGCAACATCGTAGCCTTTTTCTTCTATAAGGCGTTTACTATCGGCTTCAGTTAACCAATAAACGGAACGAACCTTACCGCTATGAACAGGCAAATCTGTTCTAATCGGTAAATCATTATTCGTCGCCAGTACTTTATCTGCAAGACTCATGGTAAATATCCCCGTGATTCTGTTTAGGCAAATAACCTCATTCAAAGGCTATTTTGTGCTCTTGGTTGAAAAAATAAGCCGGCAATTGTACCAGAACGATCCGTAGATACCAGAGTGAAAAGCTCAAGTATTAATACTGTAAACAAGTAATTTTCTGTCTAGAACAACCAACCAACCTTCCCTGATAACCATAAAAACTCAAAGAAAATGCTTAATTTTCGAAAATAGTCAGTAAAAGCTATTTAAAACAAGGGCTTGCTAGCCGCACGAAGAATTGTTTTTGATAAACTTATGCACGTTTATGTGTTAACGACAATCGAAAATTAACCCACCTGGGGCAAAATAACCGCCAAATCAATTATAGAATGGCGGTGATGATATCTCAGGGACACTTGTGAAACTTCATGTATTACACCGACAAGGTCGCGGCATACGGGCGATAGCGCGTATTCTAGGCCTTTCTCGGAATACCGTCAGGAACTATCTTCGGCAGCCAGCCAAAACACCAAACATACCCAGTACAACGAGACGACTGGCTTGATGGGATTGCAGAAGCATTGGATTATTTCGAAGGGATTCCCAAAGAGATCCTGTTTGATAAATCAAAGTGTATCATGATACAGCGTGATGCTTACGGCAAAGGTAAGCATCAGTGGAATCCTGCACTGCTAGATCAGGGATTACATGCGATTTTTAAGCCCATGCTAGCCCCATTGGTTATTGAAAACTACTGTACTCTATATGAACAATACGACGATGACTTAGCTCTGTGCCTTTACTTGATGAATGCAGTAAATGAGGCCGCATTACCAATAAGTCTCCAGATTTAGCTGAACAGATATATTCTTCTGATTCGGCAACAACTCGATCTTGTTCATTTTCACTTAGAATGCCCAAGCTTTGACTCTGGCACATCTAGCCCAATTGACTCACTTATGAGTGGAAAGTAAATGTCCGCTTTTGCGTCCAGTTAATTGCCACTCCAAACCCTTTAATCTGCAGTTAAAGGCTGCGGTACCAGCCCTTGGCGCCGACATCCAATATGGAAGCAATATAAACTCAAGAGACAATTGACCATTTTGTTCTCATACTTTCTGAACAAACTTTTCATAAAAGGTTAGATTTTTGGAAGGTAAAAAGGTCACTATGTTTATATTGCCGCCATTTAGGGTGTTAGCGCAAAGGACAAGTTATTCCACACACCAGCTAAACTGCTTTCTCTCTCAAAGTGTTAGACTGCCTAAGATAGGTCTTCTTTCAGTTCTATCTTTCGTCCATCGGGGTCTACAACAATCTACACTGTTTGAGCATTAAACTCGTATGTACTGCTAATGTCCATGCCACCCAAAGAACCTGCTAAGTTAGCTATTTTGAATCCCAACCGAGTGTTGTCAGTTGGAGCCTCTCCTTTATTTGGATAGAGCTCGAACACCATATCATCATGTTCCGACGAATAGTGCACTGGTCCATTCCCATGCTTTTCTTTCATGAACGCCAAGCCAAGCCTCTCATAGAATACTCGGCTTTCTTCGATATCTTTACATCTAATTACTAGTAACGAAATGTTCATTCACGCTCTCTTATTCTAAAAATACAAAAAGGCCACATTTTCCACATACAAGCCAAGCTAGATTCACGCCTATTGGGCAATAACTTACTAAAGCTGCCACTACACTGAGAGTTTGGCCGCTTAAGGGCGAATCCTACCTTTTTTCTCCATTTTCAGGATCCAACAGAAATTTCTTGCGCCAAACATTCCAATGACGTAATCTGGTCTACTGGCTTAAATTTAGAGCTTGGTAGAGAAAAGCAGTGTCATGAAGAGAAAGTTGATTTTACTAAACAGGAGCAATGGTTTCCGTTAGCAATTTATTAGCTAAGGGGATCATTATGGGTATTTTTAGACACCCTAAAACACAAAATGAACGCTGGCAATACGAAATGTCTATTGTCAATGAAGATGAAATTGAAGTAAAAATCCGTGGCGCAAGGCGCTCAAAATACATGCCCACCGCGTGGGATGACATCATGCATTTTGGTAATAATAGGAATTGGAAGCAATACAGAAGAAGTCAGCACCGCAAAAGGCGTGCTGGATAAGGAGTAGGTGGAGCAATGCGACGTAGTTTAATACCAGAAGAGAGTGAGATTCTTGAGTCGATTAGCAAGGCAGAAAAGAGTGATACTTTTTTATCAAGGGTAATGCAGCGGGATGTGGTTCCTGAGGGGGTTTTACGCCTTAAGGATATCAATTCGCTAGGCGGTATGCGCTACATTGCACCATTACTTTTTCATTCAAAGCAAAAGGTTAGAGAGCTTGCGTTGCAACGTGTGCACGAATTATTTTTGCAAGCTGACGATAATGATCTAAATTGGCTTGATGAAAGTATGCGCGGAGGGTATTTATACCGCTATGAGCTAGATGCGCTAAAGAAATGGTCTTCCCTTTCAGTTGATATGATAAGTGGCCTCAATTGTTCAGGCGGAGAGCTGGTGTCTGCGTTGAGTGTGCTGAGCTGTCATCGTAATGGCTATATACGCGAAGCGGCATTGAGACGCTTAGTTGATGTTGATATGTTCACAGCAACCCGAATGTTGTTAATTCGAGTGAATGATTGGGTTAGGTCTATTCGTAATCTCGCGGTTACTACGTTAACGGAGAATATCGGTGTACTTGATGAGAGTTTGATTACCCGATTTCTTGTTCTTGTGGACCAGTTGCGCAAGCGTAGTCGACATGATCATACCCAACTGATTTCAATTGTTGAGGAGCGTTTGTCATCAGTGTCTGGTCAAACTGCATTAATTAAGGCTGTCGCGGATACAGATTTTCGAATGGCGAGATCAGCCTTTCAGTTATCTCGAAAGGTTATGGCTGATAAAGAGAAGGTTCTTGAATTTGGTGCCAGACATACTGATCCGTTGATACGTTCGTGGTCACTTAATTTGGCGCTAGAATATTTGAATGGAGACCAGCTCATTGAATATTTACTTGACTCTAGCGGTGATCAGTTAGGCGCCTTACGAAAGAGGTCGATCTATAAGTTGATTGATTTAGATTATCAGCTGGCACGGCAGCCGTTGATCGACTGTTTATGTGCCCCTGGTGCAACTATGCGAAACTTTGCTCGTTTTTACTTGAATCGAGAAGAGGGTTTTGATTGTGCTGATTTCTACCGAAAGCAGTTGTTGGAAATAGATAACAACCTGTTAGCGGGAGCTATTCTAGGATTATCAGAAACGGGAGCTGAAGAGGATTGGGGAAAGGTGTTAGCGTATGAACATCACAACCTTCCAAAGGTACGCGCGGCTGTCGTGGCAGCAAGCGCACGCCTAGCTAAAGAACAATGTGATTGGTTGTTGGCAAAAGTCGTTAACGGTTGTCCCGCTGAAATCAAAGCGGCAAAGCACGCGCTGATTTTGCTTGATGGCGTTGATATTATGGAGCTTCATGATATTCATAAAGCCAACTTCAGGGGGCTTCAAGGGCGGGTCTTGCGGCAATTAATCGTTAAGAAAGATTACTGGCTAGCTGCTGAGCTTATATTACAGGCTATCGTTGATGGCGATGGTGAGGGAAAAGACGAATTTGATATGGAGTTGGGCTCTTGGCTTGGTAGGTATGGACGTATGTACTGGTTTGTTAAACCGGATACCAAGGTATTACCCAATATTGTCAATCTATCTCGCGTTATTGAGTCTAAATATGATGGTTCTGTTAACGTGTCTTCTTTACGAAAAATGGTAAAAAGGCTTTTGACAGACGGTAGCTGATTCGCCCAGATTAGTTGGGTACCGGCTAGCGTCTAATTTGATAGTGTTTAAGTGGGGTTATAGTAATGGGAAGTACGTATCAGCCCTTGTTCGAGAAAGGGCTTATTCAACGACCGCCAAAGTTTTTGGATACAGCGATTCAATATGAAGTTGTTATGGGCTCCATTGCTTATGGCGTAGCGACAGACTCTTCTGATACGGATGTATATGGATTTGCGATCCCTCCCCGTGATTATGTCTTTCCTCACCTTAGGGGCGAGATCGCAGGGTTTGATGATCCGGGTGTGCAGTTTGACCAGTTTCAGCAGCATCACATAATCGATAAGTCTGCCAAGGGCGGCAAAGGCCGAGAGTATGATATAACGGTGTATTCCATTATTAAGTACTTTCGACTGCTGATGGATAATAACCCTAACATTATCGACTCTTTATTTGTTCCGCGAAACTGTGTGCTTTATTCAACACAAGTTGGGGAGATGGTTAGAGAAAATCGTCATGCCTTCTTACATAAAGGCTGTTGGGCAAAATTTAAGGGCTATGCCTATTCTCAAATGCATAAAATGAAGACTAAGGAGCCGACTGGTAATCGTAAGGCTACCATTGCCGAATATGGTTATGATGTGAAATTTGCCTACCATGTGGTGAGGCTTCTCAATGAGGTGGAGCAGATTTTAACGGAAAATGATTTGGATTTGCTCCGCAACAAAGAACAGTTAAAAGCAATTCGACGTGGTGATTGGAGTCAGGAACAAGTTGAAGAGTATTTTGTTTCAAAGGAACGAGAGCTTGAAACCCAATATTCAAAAAGCACGCTCCCCGCTAAACCGGATAAAGATAAGATCAAGACCTTGTTGTTGGAGTGTCTTGAACATGCTTACGGCAGTTTGGATAAGTGTGTGGTCGTAGAAGATGAGGCCGTAAGAGCCCTGGGGCAAATACAAACAATATTGGATAGTGTCCAAAATATTAAATGATAGATAAGTATCTGCAGGTTGAAATAATGAGTATAAATGAGCGAATTCAAGCCGAGCTTGATCGTCTTGATCGTCTTGAACGTGAAAAGGATATAAAGATACTTCTGGCTGTTGAGTCGGGGAGTCGTGCCTGGGGTTTTCCGTCACCTGATAGTGATTATGATGTGCGCTTTCTATATGTGCATACCACAGACTGGTATTTGAGTGTGAGTGAGCGTCGTGATGTCGTAGAGATGCCGATTGATGATGTGCTTGATATTAGTGGCTGGGATATACGGAAAGCGTTTCGGTTGTTGTTAAAGTCAAACGGGACACTTTACGAATGGTTATCTTCTCCCTTGGTATATCGTGTTAATGAACGGAGTATTGCCCCTATAAAAACACTAGCCCCCAAGGTACTCTGTGTTGAGGCTATGTTCTATCATTATTACGCAATGTCTAAAGGAAAGATGCATGAGGCATCCAACTCTGATAACGCGAAGCTAAAAACTTATCTTTATGCGCTGAGACCGTTGCTGTGTTGCCGCTGGTTATTGGATGATAGAGAAGCGCCACCAATGGAGTTTAATATTCTAAAAGAACGTTATTTGCCATCGGGAAGTAAAATGGGGTATTTGGTGGACAAGCTTCTAGAAGAGAAGGCTGTTTCGGTTGAAGCTGAAAGGCGTGATCGTATGCCGATGCTTGATCTGTATTTACAAGCCGAGTTAGCAAAGCTTGATGGGGTGATGGGTAAGTATAATCTGGAACCAAATCTTGAATTGGCTGATTCGGCTTTTAGGAAAACTCTAGAATAAAAAGAGCCCCTAGCGGCTGCAATTCAATAGATAGAGCACAAAACATACCTGCCTTCTAGGCAAATTTTCATTCTCGTAATGAGATACCCTACAGATAAAGCCCAATAAATTGGTTGATATCCGTCCATTTTGTAATGATTATGAGTGACCGCTTTATCGTACTGAAGTGTTCTTTCTGGATTCCGGGAGCGTCTGCAATGTGAAAGAACTTGCCCTTGGCGCTGATTGCCAAAATGGCAGCAATATAAACACTGCCGACATTGAGGGCTGGCAGCATTCGTTTATTCGACCATTTTCTTAGTCACGGCTCTAGGGTAATGGGCGGTGTCAATTTTATTTCTATCAACGACCACTCTGTAGGATTAGATGACGTTAAATCAAATGGTTTGTATAATAACCTAGAGATAAAGCAGCATTAAAGAACCTGTCACTCGACAGGTAAAATATAGTGGTTCATAGGAAAATTTGTATTTACATATACTTCATTACAAACTCTCCCTCGTAACCAATACTCAAACCTTTAGCGGTACAGTCTCCCCTACTCCAGGAACCGAAAATTCAACAAACTCATCATCTTCGTTATAAATCAGCCAGATTAATTCAGGGTCGTCTAGTGTTTGTTCAAATATAAAATCAACCGTTTTGGGCCTGAGATCGTCCGTTAGCTCTACAATACGCACGCTCATTCCGCCAAATTTAAGTACATGCCCTACGTTAAGCGTGTAGTTTTCATAATCCCTGTATATTTTATCGATGGAAGTCATAAATCCATCTTTAAGTGTCACGCGCACCTCATGGTTATTTAATGTGGTTAAAAAGCCTTCGTTACCTTTGCGGATGGTATTCCATGTCGTAAGCCCCCAAATTTTTTCTGGGAGGGGCTCTGCTTCATACACCCATATAGAATAAAGATAACCATTGAGCCAAGCAGGAGCATTCAGCAAAACAAGTTTTTTATCCTGAATAGCGTAGTTATCAACTATCGTTGAGCTGCTATCTCGAATACCGTCACCCGTTATTTGAGTAGAATAAATAACGGCAGGAAAAAGCAATCCGCTAAAGAAAATATGAAAACCAATCATAGCTTTTGCGAGATTAACGCGAGATTTCGGGATCTCTTTTCCACTATTGTGTTGATCATACCAATATTGGAAAAAGGCCCCTAACAAACCACACGCCCCAATACCCACGTACATTAACAATCTATCACTAGGCGGTGGAATACAAACAGGCAGCGCACTAATCACCATTCCTATTCCCCAAAACCGAGCGGCTTTACTCTCTTTTAGTACCGGCATAAGAAGATAGACAACACCTAACAAAAGAACCACGCTAGCACCGAAGATATATGGACGTGCGCCTCCCCGATAAAGATCAGCGGGAATAAAGCCCCACTGAGTCCCCATTAGAGCAACAATTCTGTGGCCCATGGCAACTAAATACGTTAACGGGTCCTCTACCGGGTCAAGATAAAAACCATTGGTTCCTCCAGAACCAAACCCAGCGTTCTTGTAGATAATCCACCAGGCCGCTACAACCACTAAGTAGGGCATTAAATATAATATTCCTTTAACTGGCCCTTTCTTATCCAGCGTCACTGCAAACGCAAAAAGATAGGCTCCGACTGCAATATGGTATTCAGCAGCTAGCAATCCGACAATGAGGCTCAACATTGCCAACCCATACCCAGGAAGCCAGGCATCTTGTCGAGCACGAATATGAAAATAGAGCACAGCCACACCAAAGAGTGTAGCTGTCAGAGCGTTACGTCCCGCAATCCAGGTAACGTTCACCGCGTGACTTGCATCTAACGCATACAATAACAACGCCATGCCAACGGCTACTTTTCCTGTATGCAGTCGCCCGTAGAGTTTGAACAGCACAGCAAGCAAACCGAGGTACCATAGAATGCTTTGGAAATGCATTATTCCACCGTGAGATGGCCAAAACGTATAATCTATCCAATGGGTAGCTTCCGTTAGAGGGCGCCAGAACATTAGTTTATACCCGTCATAAGACCACCATGGTAGAAAACCAAGGTCAATCAACTGATTAAAGCGTTCAGGGTCGGCGTTCGCAAAAGAGAACAATCCAAATAACGATAAATCTTTTATCTCATTAAGCGGGATTGCATCCTTAATAAATCCATAATGCCAATAGTCGTCGGTATGAATATCCACGAGCAACCCAGGGGCGCAGAGTGCAAACGTTAATAACAGAATATTCCGTAAAGCATGCTCTGACGTTATCGCTGCTAATGTTTTTGACACTAACCTAGAAACCAGCGTCTGCTTAGTATTCGCTACGATTGAGGGCTCCACGGCAGTCTCTGAGTCTTGAACGGCATTTTTAATCATCTAATCTATTTCCGCAATTTTTCCCAAAACATCACATGTGCATTTCGGAATTTAGTATCTGTTATTCTTATTTTTTATACATTACCCGGTTAGAAAACGCTATAAGAAGCCTTCTTCCGTCGGCCCATCGTTCTCTTCTTCATCAAACCCTCCAGTCTCTTGATCTCCCCCACCCAAACCATCCAAATTGCTACCATGAGCCTGAGAGTGCACAGCCCAATTAAGTCGGTCAATATAACGGGAAATCTCACTCACTGTTCGCATTTCAAAAAGTACGCGCAGAGAAATCTCTACACTAAATACCTTCCGCATTTTTGATATCACTCTTGCTGCCAACAGAGAATGACCGCCAAGATCAAAGAAGTTATCAAAAACGCCAACCTTCTCGACATTAAGCACATCACACCAAATATTCGCTAACATAATTTCTGAATCTGTTGCAGGTGCAACATAATCTTGAACGCTTTGTGAGGATGGCTGCGGCAATTTTTTTCGATCAACCTTTCCATTTGGCGTTAAGGGCCACTTATCAAGAATAACTACGTTGTTTGGCACCATAAAATCAGGAAGCGACAAGTGTAAACCATCTATAATGGTTTTGGTTTCAATACTAGAAAAGGACTTATCCAACACCGCATAAGCAACAATAGATTCACCATCTACAACGGCTAATGCATCGATAACAGCATCTTGCTCACGAATCGCAAACTCGATCTCTCCAAGTTCTATCCGAAGCCCCCTCACTTTCACCTGAAAATCTTTTCGTCCAACGTAAGATATTTGTCCGCTTGTCGAGAGTGATCTAGCTAAGTCCCCTGTCTTGTACAACAACCCCCTACCGAAAGGGTTTTTAACAAAGGACACGTCTGTTAGTTCTTGATTCCCTATATAGCCTGCACCAACGGCTTCACCACCGACACACAGCTCTCCAACAAGACCAGGAGCAAGACGCTGATTTCGCTCATCAACGATATACAATTCCACATTAGGTATAGCCTGGCCAATAGGAAGATCAGTAAGCGTCGTGGATAAACTGGCTTCAGGGGCATAAGAATACGATGCAACAACATCAGTACACTCTGTGGGCCCATAGCTATTGATTAATGTGACATTACCATGATCCGTTCTTAACCATTGATTCAGTACAGGCATACGAATAGATTCTCCGCCAAGCACTACGTTCCGGAGGGACGTAAACGGATAACCCTGAAGACCGCCCTCTTCAACCAATGGATAAAACGTACTGGGCGCACAATTAATCCAGGTGATTGACTCCTCTAATAATGTTCTTGCAATAATATCCGGATCATACTGATCCATATCAGGAACGACTAACCGTGCACCAGAACAAAGCGCAGCCCAAGGGTTTTTCTGTGTTAAATCAAAACCGATGGAACTTACCAGTAAACATGCGTCTGTGTGATTAATGCCGAGAGTATCAATATACCAACTCAACAAATTGCTAACACCACGGTGATAAACGCCCGCACCCTTTGGCTTCCCAGTTGAACCTGACGTATAAATCACATACATCAACAAGTCAGGTGTTGGATAATATGAAGAGCCATCGAAATCAGAAAATTGTTGTAGGTCTTCAACAGCATGCTCAATTAACACCGCCTTCTCACCGCCAACATCAGATGATTCATTCATGCGCGAATACACACATGCTTGGGTGACAATAAGTGCGGCCTGTGAGTCTTTGACGATATAGTTAATGCGCTCAGTAGGATAACCCGCATCAATAGGCACATATGCAGCGCCTAATTTTAAAATACCCAATAATACCGGGTACAATGTTAGACCAGGTTCAAGGCAGACAACAACACGGTCACCCTGCTTTACCCCTTTATTCTCTAGAAAGCCTGCCCACTGGCGGCTCAGCATATCCAGCTCAGCATAACAAATACTTGAATCTGCGTATTTCACTGCAACAGCGTTTGGTGAACGCTCGCATTGCGCAACTATAGCATCAACAATTGTTACATCTAGATCAATGACTTTATCATTTGCTCTATCAACTGAACTATCATTTTTGGCAATAGCTGAAGTGTTCAATTCCAATATTCTGGTTTCGTGGGGCAATAAGAAATCTAACGCCTTTAACGATGAAGCCCCAGACAGAATTTGTTGGCTCAAATGCTGTATGCGTACCAAAAACTCTAGCGACGTGAACGTTGCGGCGTTAAACACGAACTGGAGTAGAAAATGTTCTTCATATTCTTGAGCGATAAACTGAACGGGTTCATCTTGAATCTGAGGATGAGGCAACAATGTTACCTTTTCACCATTCCAAGTCACCTCTGTAATGAAGTTATAATAATTATACAAGAAGTCCTGTTCACCACGAGGCAATATTTTTCGTTGAGCCAGCTGAGAGATCTTGTCGTACCGTCTTGTGCTCATTTTGTAGGATTGTAAAAAGGAGACCACATCCTCGAATGTACTATTTTCAGCTAGCAGTTCACCAGAAATAATCGTAGGTAACGTTTGAAAAAAACAACCGAACGTATGTCGAAACTGCTTAGAGCGCCCACCGACAATTTCATTAAAGTAGAAATCATTTTGGGGCCGGCAATAGTAATGCAGCAACAGAAGATAAAGCGACTTAAAGTACGTTGCAGGATGGATCCCTAATTTTGAACAATGTTGCTTTATACCCTCAAACTCAGATTTGTCGATAGTGAGCACTTCCTCAATTCGACCGGAAGGATCACCCGCATTATTTGCCAATTCAACAACCTTTTTTTCAAAAGGCATTGAAAATTGAAGCGTTTCAACATCCAAGCATTGTTGTTGCCAGTGACCCAATACTTTTTTGGTATCAAACACTTGACGACTACGAACAACATGTTCTTGAACATTATCATTAAAATCTGTTATCTCATCGCCTTTAACAATGTCGCCTATAACCGTAAATAGATCCTGAAAGCTGTTATATACCGCAGCGCCATCAGCCACTAAATGGCAAGCCGAAACTACTAGTAACGTACGCTGCTGATCGAGTTTACATAAATGAAAACGGTATAAATCATCATTAATCAAATCATATGGCTGATAAACGATTTTTTCTACCAATGCTGCAATAGCTTCATCAGACCAGGTTTTGTTAGAATAGTCATATACCTCAGCGGAAAGAATCCGGTTCTTATCAACTTTGAAATAAGCCACGTCCAAATAAGGAAACTCACTAGAAACCACTTGAGCTTTCATCAATGGATGCTGAGAAACCAAAGATTCAAACGCTTTTTGGCATAATGCAACATCAAACTCTTGATTAAAAACACAACTAGAACCAATACTATTCCGTAAACTCGATGGTTCACTAATAATATCTAAATAAACATCTCGCTCCATTGGACTTAGAGGAAAAAGTCTTGCACTACTATCTTCACAATTAAAGGCTCTCTTTAATTCGCTAGGTGAAGCCAAAGAAATCGTTGAGATACTATTATCTGGTTCTGCTAGCAGTTGATCCAGGACGTTACCATAGTGCTCAGCCATCAAACGAATAGTTTCCATGGAGAACAAGTCCGTGTTGTACTCCATTACACCGCCAATGCTGTCCCCTCGCTCTTCTAATAGCAGCGTCAATTCATACTTAGCTGTTTTATGCTCACGTTCAAGTATTTCCACCTCCAACCCAGGCATTGAAAGTGATTCAAGATTTGGCATATTCTGCAATGCAAAGGCTACCTGAGCGCCAGGTGCGTAATTACCGCCTCCACTCATCTGCAAGGTATCAACCAGCACGTCCATAGGCATGTCTTGATGTACAAACGCACCAAGGGCCGCTTCTTTTATCGATTCAACAAATTCTCGTCTGGTAGGGTTGCCGTGCTGACGCCCACGAATGATCATGCCATTTACGAAAAATCCAATCAGGCCTTCAATCTCAAACTGGTTTCGGTTTGCAATAGGAATCCCAACACAAACATCTTCCTGGTGCGTATAACGCCCTAACAATATTTGATAAGCCGACATCAGCACCATAAAGGGAGTAACTGCATTTTCAGTACAATATTTCGTTAATTTTTTTGTAGTCTCGACACCGATATCAACATCGAAATGCGCACCATTAAACGTAGGTTTTTCTGGGCGAGGAAAATCGGTTGGTAAACGTAATACTGCGGGGGCATCCTCTAAGGTATCCACCCAATAGTGTTTTAGATGCTCTAGATTTTCACCGGACAACCATTCTCGTTGCCAAGCTGCATAATCTTCATACTGTATTGGCAGAACAGGAAGGCTCTCGGCATTACTAACAATAACAGCAGAAGTTATCGCGGTTTCGTTAACGGAAGTTTCCAGCAAAACCTTTAACTCATTGACCAACACACCCATTGACCAACCATCTGAGACGATATGATGCATATTTAACATCAATACATGCTTATCATTGTTGCAATCTACAAGCTTGCCAATGAAAAGCCAATCATTCGCCAAATCGAATTGTGTTTCTGCATGCTCCTCCATCACAGCCTTAATGCGCTCATCTTGAGTAAAACAAGCCGAATTATCACCATCAATAGCAATCAGATCCCTTTCCATACACCAAGAAGACGAATCTTTATATAAAGTGGCAGGTTCACCGTCATGCTCGATATATTGCGTACACAATACCGTATGCCGACTTAATATAACGCGAAATACTTGCTCTAGCGCATCGGCGCATACTTTACCGCTAAGAAGCAATACAACCGGTAAATTATACGCAGTCGTATTATTGTCGAGCTGATCGACAAACCACAATCGGTGCTGAGAAAAGGACAGTACATTTTTCTCAGCCGACTCTTGAGGAGTAATCGCTGGCGGTGAATTAATGCCAGACTGAGTTCCTCTAGCCGCCTCAACCCGAGAAGACAGTGATTGAATGGTTGGAGATTCAAACAGCGTTTTTAGTGATAATTCCAGATTGAATATCTTTCTAATCCGACTAATAACCTGCGTCGCCAGTAAACTATGCCCTCCAATCTCGAAAAAATTCGCATTGACGCTGATAACATCAATACCGAGCACATCCTTCCAAATACCGTACACTTGAGTTTCATCATCTGTAGAGGGGGCGACAAAGTTGCTTGCCGCTGCTCCACAGAAGTCTGGGATGGGTAAGGATTTTTTGTCCACTTTACCGTTACTGGTAAGCGGAAATTCATCTAATGCTATTACCTGCGTCGGTACCATGTACTCTGGTAAATGTTCGAACAGATATGCCTTTAATACGGCAGTATCAACGCTACCATCAACATAAGCAACAATATGATCTTGCCCATTAACATCAGAAAAAACAGTAGCAACGCTACTATTTACATTACCATGGCTAGTAAGCGTAGATTCCACCTCCCCTAGCTCAATTCGATAACCTCTAATTTTCACTTGGTCATCGGCACGCCCTAAATACTCAATTAGCCCAGCGCTGCCATCATCTCTAACGTAACGGGCAATATCACCTGTTTTATACAGCCGATCTGTATAACCCGAAGACTCTGAAATATCCAACAAAGCTGGAACCGGTATAAACCGCTCACTGGTTAGCTCCGGACGGTTTAAATACCCAATAGCAAGCCCTGCGCCCCCAACATACATTTCCCCCGCCACACCATTAGGTACTAACTGAAGGTCAGCATCCAATATATATAGCGACAAATCGTCAAGTGGTCGACCGATAAGACTACGTTTATTTATCAGGTCGGCTTCACTTATTTTATGGTAGGTAACATGAACGGTGGTTTCAGTGATACCGTACATATTAATCAATGCTGGCGTATCAATACCGTGGCGATCAATCCAGTTTTCTAACGCCGAGAAGTCGAGTGCTTCTCCACCAAAAACCACATAACGCAATGACAACGTTGAAGGTTTACCTTCATTAATACTTTGCACTTCATCTTCTTTGATCAGGTGGGTAAATGCTGTAGGCGTCTGGTTCAAAACGGTGACGCCTTCTTGTTGGAGCAACCCATAAAACTCCGCAGGGGCCTGTGCAATTACTTTCGGTACAATAACGAGGCGCCCACCAAATAACAACGCGCCCCATATTTCCCATACTGAGAAATCAAACGCATAGGAGTGGAACATCGTCCAAACATCACTATCATTAAATCCGAAATCTGAGTCTGTAGTATGAAAAAGCCGCTCAACATTAGCGTGAGGTATTTGAACACCTTTAGGTTTTCCTGTTGTTCCTGATGTGTATATCACATAAGCAATTTCCGTAGCGTCATGCTGCCTATCTAAATTACTATCGTCAGTAGAGCCGCTACACCCCTCTACATCTATACAGCACCTACCGCTAAGAGGTAGGCTTTCTTTTGATTGATCATCAACAATCACAACGCTTACTTGTGCGTCGTCCAAGATAAACTGGATTCTATCTTTGGGATTAGTGGGGTCAATCGGTATATAAGTCGCACCAGCTTTTAACACCGCAAGAATAGAAATAATGACTTTTGACGTTCGTTCAAGGCTTATACCAACGTGAGTGCCGGTTTCAACACCCTTTTCCTGTAGATGCCTCGCAAGCACATTCGCCTTACGATTTAGCTCGTCATAACTAATGGAATCACTCCCATCCGTTATAGCTATATGATCCGAATAACGTGCCGCAACACCTTCAAACCAGCCATCCAAAGTAAGCTTCGTGCTGTTGGTACTACCAACATTACGCAAATTAGCTTCACTATGACGACCTAACAGATTCTGTTTTTCTTCTACCGAAAGATAATCCACATCAGTAATAATCTGAGTGGGGTTATCTGAAACGGATTCTAGATAAGACACGTAATGAGCACACATTTGGTTGGCGGTATTACGTGAATATAAATCCGTTGAATACTCTAGCTCACCGGAAATTGAACCGTCGGCCTCCTCCACCAATGTCATGGTAATATCCATTGGCGAGGTGTTTCTTTCAATATTGAGCAGTTCGACCGTCACACCTGGCAACGTTATTTTTGTTCCACCCGGCGTATTTTGCAAAACAAACATCACTTGAAAAACCGGTGTGTGACTCATATCACGAGAAACACCCAACACATCGACAATACGCTCAAAGGGAATATCTTGGTGATCATAAGCATCCAGTGCAGTAGCCCGAACGTGTGAAACATAATCAAGAAAGGTCACTTTTTCTTTAAAAGGTATACGCATTGCTAACGTATTAACAAAGAGCCCTAACGTGCCCTCCAGCTGAGCATTTGCCCTGTTCGCTATCGGCGTGCCTACAGAAAAGTCCACCTGCCCGGTATAACGATACAAAAAAGCATTAAATGCAGACAATAACACCATGAAGATCGATGCGTTTTTCTGCTTCGCAATGTGCTTAGCATTTTCTACTACATTGGTTTTAATCTTAAAGGAAACAACACTTCCAACAGGACGCTTAACGGGTGGCCTAGCAGAATCTGCTGGTAGTTCTAAAACTGAGACGTCTTTAAGCTGTTTTCTCCAATAATCTAATTGTAACTTCTCTTTTTCACCTGCCAGCCATGACTTTTGCCAATAGGCAAAATCAACATACTGAATATTAACAGGTGGCAATGTATTAGCCTCCCCCGAAACACTTGTTGCATATAAGGAGGATAGTTCTCTGACCATAACCGCGGCAGACCAGCCATC
>MAAB01032312.1_pt1 | contig 73298 bp, 59 predicted proteins | sample 1115991 | NCBI WGS metagenome assembly MAAB01 (sample SAMN04961124, study PRJNA320927) | seawater metagenome | isolation source: sample BD02T18 sea water enriched with oil for 18 days | place: USA:Gulf of Mexico | collected 2013-07-27
TTCAGCTGAACCTTTTTGATCGAAGAAATTTGTACGATTTGTTCTCGCCACCAATTGATGACGAGCCAGATAAAAACAAACAGTTGTCGATGTTATGAAACTGTGGGACAGCAGTGATCCATTATATGTCCAATTTTCAGCCAACTCAGTTTCATATTTCAAATAGGGAACCCATGTTCGCCACGTCAGCTCATTAAGCTCATGAGAAACCCCACCAACACCTTCCCAAAATTCTCCTAAACCGCCTTCTGTGTACAGCAAAATCATGCCAGCAGATAACCCACGTAAAACCCCACTATCCACCCGCTGCTGTATATTAAAAAATATACTTTCTTGGTCATCCCAATACCGCTGCCTTTCGGTATTTTCAGTGCCAACATAATCCTTCGATGCACTTTTTTTATAATAACCTCCATTCACTTTAAGCTGACCTTCATCCGTTCGATGAATCATATTACTCATCACACGCTGATCACCATCCTGATTACCAAAGGTCACTTTATTTTCGATGAACATTCCATTCTCATGTAAATCTGCAGACACAATATTAATCACACCATAAAAGGCACTCACCCCATACAGTGATGACCCCGGGCCTCGCAAAAACTCCACACGTTCAGCAAAAAACAACGGTAACTCTTCTTCTGTGTGCGCCTTATTTGCCCGACCATGATTAATGGGAATACCATCAATCATAAGAAGATGTTTATTATTTTCAAAACTAGCGGCCTTCTCACCTCGCGTTTCAAACACCTTTTCACCAAAAATACTGTAGGTGCTATACCCTGGGGTAATATTCGCAAGATCGGCAAGCGTGTAATATCCCAGTCGCCCAATATCAGCCTGGCTATAACTGGTGACAATCCCTGGCGCATCCGCGGCACTTTGTAGACGCTTTGACGCAACAATGACATTGATGGACAACAGTTCATCCAAAGACAGTGACATCAACTGATCTATTTCAAGTTCATCTTCTGAGGAATCAACACCCGCCAGAGCACTACCGGTAAAACAGAAAATACCTAACGCAAAAACATAGGCGGTAATGCCAGGTAACGGTATTAAACGAACATTACTTAACAACATGGTTTTCCCTTTCTGGAAAATCAATCTCAAACGAAAGCCCTTCACTAAGCTCGCTTTTTGCGACGACATTTCCGTTAAGCGCCTGAGTCACTAAGTTATACACAACATGCGCACCCAAACCGCTACCACCATGACCTCTTCGCGTTGTATAAAACGGATCAAAAATACGCGATAACGCATCCGCATCCATGCCGATACCATCATCACTATAGGTAAGGGAAATACGTTGATCCCGCTTAGTGATCGAAATAGTTATCACTCCCTTATCAACACCCTCAAACCCGTGAATAAGTGAATTCATAATAAAATTAGTCAGTATCTGTGATAGAGCACCTGCGTGGCAGCGAACTTTCAAACCTGGAGCGCATTGCAATTCCACCTTATGCTCCGTTTTTTTAAGCTGCGGCCGTAAAGACATCAATATTTCGTGTAAATAGTCCGCCATCAAAATGGTACGTACACTATCACTGGATTGATCCACCGCTACCTGCTTAAAACTTTTCACCAAATCCGCTGCACGCCCCAGATTATTAAACGTTATATCCACACACTCATTGGCATTCACCAAAAATCGATCAAGGTCTTGTGGTCGTAACGTTTTGGCTCGATGTTCCGATTCAAGCTGGGCGACCAATTCCCCCATATGGCTTACAGCCGTCACACCAATACCAACGGGTGTATTAATTTCGTGAGCAATTCCCGCCACCAAACCACCTAACGATGCCATTTTTTCTTGTTCAACCAGTTTATTTTTTGACTGACTTAATTGATCCAACGTTGCCAATAAGTTTTGATTGGCTAATTCCAATGCAACCGTTCTCTTTTTTACCGTTTCTTCAAGGCCCATATTTAGTTGTCGAATATCTAGCTTTGCCTGCCTCTGCTGACGATCATGAGTTTCAATTTCATCCAGCATAGCGTTAAAACCTAATGCCAAATGAGAAAACTCATCATTCCCAGTGCTATCTGCTCGCAAAGAATAATCTTTATTAATACTAATTTCTTCCGTCACATCTACCAGCAATCTCAATGGGCGCAATAATATCGCCTGATATTTTAATGCAATGATTAATGCCAATAACAAACACACAATCATGATAACAACAACAGTCCCAATGATTTCTAATTGGAACCTCCCTAGCTCATCAAATACCGAATACACGTACAAATACCCTACTGTTTCCCGATCCAACAAAATGGGATGAGTCAAGTAATGCTTCTCACCAAAAAATTCCGGTGTAATATACTCACGAATATCTTTATGTACATAATGCTCCCCCCCTTCAGGGTAACGTGCGACAAACACCAACCCCTCTAATTCATCAAGCCGATACACTTCAGCTTCTTTCACTGCCGGTCGTGTTTTTAATGATGTTAATAACCGTTGCGCAGAGTCGCTGTCATCAAACACCAACATAGGAATAAGATTAAATGACAATATTTCCATATTCGATAACGTTGATGATTCCAAGCTATTTCTAAAGCTTTTAACCTGAACCACTGTCAAACCGACAGATGCCATCAATAGTGAAATAAACGTTACGCTGATCATCAACCCTATAAGCTTTGCTTTAAAAGAGCTAAATATGTGAGATTTATATTTCATCACCCCTCCCCCTAAAGCGTCTTAGCTAACACACGAAGGCGAGACTCTAATTTTACGTCGCTGCCCTCCAATGCATCAGGATTAATGACTATATTGATTTTTGACTTTACCAAAATCAAAGCAAGCATACCGCCGCCTTTGAGAAAGTCCCGTGTTCTACCAATTAACAATGTTTTTTGTCGTAACAACTGAATTTCACTATCAGAAAGCTGATCCCATTCCCCGTTCATCGAAAATAAAATGTGACATCCCCCTGCTACTGACTGTTTTTCTAACAATTCATTGCTCGTCCTAAATGATTGGATTTTTATAGATCGGCCTTTGGATTTTCGTGAAGTAAAGTGTTGTAACTGAGGTAACAATCCAGATCGATCCTTACCAAGTACGCAAATTAACAACACATCACCCTGATGGCTAAATGTTGATTCGGGCCAGGATACAAATCGTGATATTTGATAGATAACCGCTGCGGTTAATTTTGTCTGTTTAGCCACACTACTCGCAGCATTGACAGATGGGCACAGAAAGACCGCACCTAAGGCAAACAAGATAAACCGAAAATAACACACCCGGCATATCGGCATATTTTTTAATCCGAATACTGTTTCTGAATATCTAAAATATCGTCTAACCGACGAATAAAACCTTGAATAATAGTAGGATCAAAATGAAAGCCACTTTCTTTTTTCAACAATGCAATAGCATCATCCATTGCCCAAGCTTTTTTATAACAACGCTTGTTCACCAACGCATCAAACACATCTGCTACCGCAACAATACGCCCCAACACATGAATATTCTCCCCTTTGACTCCTCGAGGATATCCAGTGCCATCCCATTTTTCATGATGATCCCGAGCAATATACGCAGCAAAATCCATAATTTCCCGCCCAGACCCTTTTAACATATCATGCCCCATATCCACATGGGTCATCATGATACTCCATTCATTGGAATTAAGTTTTCCCGGCTTATTCAATACATGATCTGGCACACCAATCTTTCCAATATCATGTAATGGTGCAGCGATTTTAACACGCAACGCAAACTCTTCACTGTACCCAAGGTCTTTCGCCAAAACGTAACTCATTTTCGCAACTCGTCGAATATGGTTCCCGGTTTCTTGCTATCGGTTTTCTACCGCCTCACCAAGCCGATACACCATCTCTTTTTGAGTTTGCTCTAAATCATCCCGCAGAATATGATTCTCGAAAGCAATAGAGGCATTACTACAAAACAACTCAACCAACTGTTTATCTAACGCTGATAACTCACCATGATGCTGCAAATAAAGTAAGTGCTGGGTTCCCAACTTACTTTCTGAGTACATTACTAAATGCCCCACCTCGAATATATTGTGCCGATCTTGAAGTGCCTTTTCTAGCAACGCCTTTATACTTGCATTCAACAGCTGAAAATCATCCTTACCCACCTCCTCCTCAAATTCCCCAACGCCGGCCAGAACCTGAAACGAACCATTATCTGCCAAGACAGAAAACCCTGACAATACCTTAAGAAAAAAAGCATCCCGATTAATTCCGAGCAACGACATGATTTGAATCAATACTGCATTAGTGAATTTTTGCAATGATGTGGTTTCAAAAATCCTAGCGGATGACTCTATCACCATCTCCAGTCCAACTCGATTCGCATCAAGACGAATAATATCCCGATAACCACGCAAGGCTGAACACATTAATGTATGAAGCTTAACATCCGTCAGCTCCGTTTTATCTTTATAATCATTGATATCATAATCACGAATGACCGATTTTTCAGGAGCGTAACCCGGCTGCCCAGTACGCAAAATTAATCTGATTTGGTTATTGTCTAATTCTCCCCGAATATACCGCACCAAATCCAAGCCAGCCTCATTGGTTTCCATCACCACATCCACAAGGCACACCGAAATCGACAATTCCCTATTAAGTATCTCTTTCGCTTCTAATGCACTATAGGCGTTAAAAAAACGCAGCGGGCGTCCCTCCCACTCAAAGTCTGCCAACACCAACTTGGTGACACTGTGGACTTCTGGCTCATCATCAACAATCAGAACATTCCAAGGAGCTTCGTTATTTTCCCTAATATCATCATCCTGACCGTATTCATCTTCCGAAAATAGCAGATCCTCTGGATCAGACATAACAAAAACCTCGCATCATGACACAATAACATCTCCCTAAATCGATGTATTACTCAGATAAGTATAGTGGCTTTCCCTGAGGTTTCCCCTTTGCCCGCCTAGTGGCTCGTCTTCACTTACAAAACGACACATAGTCATTTTTACGACACCATAATGCGTCAATATATATTTATTGATAGTTAATTGATTCTTAAAGGTCTTTTTTTTGACCAATTGTATGCAAGCAGCTAAGTTACTAAGGCTCCATATAACCGTATTGTGAAGTCGTTCAAAATTTTCTACTATAAACCTAATGCGTTTTATATAGAGTTGATAATGACAGAAAAAAACCTGTACGACCCTTTAAAAGTTGATGCTTACGCTGGACATCTCGCCAGCGTTAACAAAGTTAAAAATGTTATCGCAACAGACAATATCTGTAACGAGCAGGGAGCAATCCTCATCCCCAAAGGCCAATCTATTAGCGCAGAAGCCACTGAAAAGATTGTGCGCTTTAAACTTATTCGCCCCTTACATGACACAGTATCCATAGAAAATGAGCTGAACGATACCTCACTCTACAAAGCCTTAATGGATGCTATTAAAAAAACCCCTGACCTACTCAGCATGCACAAACAGTTCAACCTTGATTCCATCATTCGTATGCAATGCCACTGCTACAATCGATTCCCTGTATTACGCCAAAAACTTACCGTGTTATCCATTCAACTGCCAAAGACGTTCGCCAACGTATTAACATCATCATGGCTATGCACGCTAATCGGGTTTCGAATGAAACTTTCAGATGACGATCTCAACGCGCTGTTTCTTGCCTCTCTCACGCATGATTTTGGGATGTTACATATCAGCCCCGAGATACTCGACAAAAAAGGCGACCTTAGCCCTGAAGAGTGGCGACAAATACATGCTCACGTCGTTATCGGACAGAAAATACTGGAAGAAATCCAAGGGCTACCGAAAGCCACCGCTCAAGCGGTGCTAGAGCACCATGAGCGGTGCGACGGCACAGGGTACCCTACGCAGCGAGACGGAAGTAAATTGGGTCTACTCGGCCAAATAATCGCCATGACCGACAGTGTCATTGCCATCTACACCAATCGCTTTATTAAGGAAAATCGCTCCATCCGAGAAATCATTCCCATTTTGCAGGTCAATAACGAAGCTCACTTCTACAGAACCTACGAAACCATCGTATTGATTTTACGCCAAAGCGACTTACCACCCAGCAAAACCATTAGCGACGACGAAATCCCCGCGCTCATTGATCGTTTTAGCGAGGAAGGCAATGTAATGAACCTTCGACTAGGTATTGTAAAAGACGTTATAAACGAATTGGAATACGATGAAAACAACCGCAAGCTAACCGCCCTGCACAATGTCTATCGACTTATTATGAACGTTGTCAATGGCGCAGGCATTTTAAGCGATAGCTACAGCCGTTGGCTGGACCAGGTTAAAAAGGAACAACTTGCCTTTGCCTACCAAGAAGCTGAAGACGCTATGCAGATGTTAAAAGAACTGCAATTTCACATGAAACGTCTCACCCGCATGCTGCACCTTTATGCAAAAAACAACTGCAAGGATAAGAACACCCAAACACTCATCGCTAAATCGCTGAAAAAAATCAGCCAAGTAGACGCCTCACTAATGAAAGCGCCAGCCCTGACGGAATAATATAACCCCGCTAACTATCCAGTGTTAATCGCTCAGAAACCAATCGTCGCTTCAAATCAGCTGCTAGATCCGAAACATAAGGAGGGTAATTCATCGTAATATGATTACCCTGCACACGATGCACAATAAACTCGCCGCTAACCAATGGCTGCCAGGTTTTATGCGGCGCACTGGGGAAATTTGGCATCGCCTCCGTATGACGATAAAACAGCACATCACCATCATAAGGCACAGGGTCATAACTGTAAGTTGCCTCTTGATGGGCTATCCATGTACCAAATAACGGCACTCCCAAATGTGGAGGTAACGCGCTGCGCTTATCTTCATGTAACGCTTTTTCCAATATGTAATCAATCTGGCCTTTCTCTTCAAAGCGGCGCAGCTCTTCCAAATCCAATTCCATCTTATCCTGCATCAAATACTGCAATATTGCTGCACTGTCGGTAAGATGCCTTGGCATATCCTGCGGAGCTGGTGTATCAATCATCACAATTAATGCAACCCTCTCCCCACTCGCATTTAATTGTTGCGCCATTTCATAAGCAATCAATCCACCAAAAGAGCTACCCCCTAATAAATACGGCGGTTTGGCATCGGTTAAACGTAATTCATCAATATAAAGCTTAGCAATATCCTTCACTTTATTTAATGGTGTCACATTACCTGCAAGCCCCGGTGCCTGGAATGCATACAGTGGCTGGTCCGACCCTAAATGTAATCCTAAGTCGCGGTAAAAATAGACTTCTCCACCGATGGGGTGAACCATAAATAACGGCTTCTTCTCTGGGCCACCCTGTTGAATTAATACCAACGGCGAAGCATGGCCACCCATCGCAGATTCCCCAGCCATATCAGGGTGCAATGAAATCTCTTTAATATGATCTGACAGTTCCGCCACAGTAGACTTCTGAATCAAAACATGGGAAGCAATCGGCGCATCAAACAACTCACTTAACCGGTCCACCAAGGTCACCGCGATAAGCGAATCACCACCCAAATCAAAAAAGTCATCATAAATACCAATCGCGGTACCACCCAAACAAAAAAGCCAGGCAGCTGCGACTTTTTCTTCGATTTCATCCCGGGGACCGTCAACAGGCACGTCATCACCTGGCACCTCATCAACCGTATCGTCCGCCAACAACAACGTTCTTTCCCGCTCATCAAATGGCAACAAAGGTCTAGGTTCAACCCAGTAAGGCTTACGCTCAAAAGGATACGTCGGCAATGGCACACGATATCGCTGCCTAGCGCTATGAAACTCTTCCCAATCAATATCCACATTATTCGCCCACAATCGACCCAGCGCCTTTAACAATTGTCGCGTATCAGATATTTCCTCAAACGCGTGACGCATCGTTGCAATCACTAAGTCTTGAGACTGCTTTTTAGCATGTTGCTTCGCTAACGTTGTTAACACTTTGCTAGGGCCAACCTCCAACAGAATAAACCGTTGGTCAGCACTACTCTCAAACTCTCCCTCACGATCTAATAACGTATGTAAACCATCATTAAATCGAACCTCTTTGCGTAAATGTTGTGCCCAATAATCAGCAGAAGTTGCCTGCTCATCGGTAATGTATTTTCCCGTCACTCCAGAAATAAACGGTATCTTCGGTTTTTGAGGGTTTCTACGCCCTACAGAATTTCTAAATTTCTCTAGCGCAGGCTCCATCATATGAGAGTGAAATGCATGAGAGGTATGCAGCAAACGATTTTGCACACCATCCTCATTTAACGTGTGCTGTAATTCAATAATAGCTTTTGAATCACCAGAATACACACAACGACTATCACCATTAATGGCGGCCAAAGAAATATCATCAGAAAGATAGCGCTTAGCCTCAGCTTCCGGCAACTGTACCGATAACATATTCCCTTCAGGTAAATTCTGAATCAACTTACCGCGTATCGCCACTAACTCAAGGGCCTGCTCTAAACTAAAGACGCCAGCCAAACAAGCAGCAACATATTCACCAATACTATGACCAATCATAATATCCGGTTTGATACCCCAAGCCATTAAGGTCTTAGCCAAAGAATATTCCAGAATAAACAATGACGGCTGTGTAATATAAGTCTGATGTAACCGATCGGTTTGTGCACTAAAATCCAATACATCAAGATTTTCATACAGGTAAACAAATCGGTCTTTTAGAATATTTCGACAACGCTTCACTTCTTTTCTAAAACCCACCTCGCCTTTATACAACTGACCTGCCATATTCAAATACTGCGAACCTTGCCCAGAAAACATAAAGACTATTTTTTGTGGAATAGCTTTATAGGTCGTAGTAACAACATCTTTATGATGCGGTTTTTCCAATTCCGCGATCGCCTCATCTTCGTTTCGACACACCAAGTAACGACGATAATCAAACCGCTTTCGCCCTACCTGCAAGCTATAACACACGTTTGAGAAATTAATGTTCTTCGTTGTTTTTAAATAATGCAACAACCGCTGCGTAACCGCCTCTAACGCTGCCGGTGTTTTTGCAGACAACACCACCATTCGCCAAGCACGAGCTTTTTCTGATGGGCTTTGATTGGGCGACTCTCTTAATACGACATGAGCATTGGTGCCACCAATACCAAATGAACTGACTCCAGCATACCGGATACCATCAGCAGACCAGTCCTTTAATTCCGTATTGACATAAAACGGGGTTTTCTCAAAATTTATTTTTGGATTATTTTTTTGATAATGCAGCGTCGGTGGTAACTTTTCTTGCTCCATGGCTTTTGCCACTTTAATTAACCCCACCACCCCCGACGCAGCATCTAAATGCCCGATATTGGTTTTAACCGACCCGATTGCACACGGGTCACGCTGTAACGCCTCCGTTCGAAACGCCTCACTTAGCCCTTCAATTTCAATGGGGTCACCCATCGGTGTTCCAGTCCCATGGGTTTCAATATAACTGATATCATCTGGTGACATATCCGCACTCGCGATTGCAGATAAGACCACCTTCGCCTGACCTTCCACCGCCGGAGAGGTATAGCCAGGCTTATTTGAACCATCGTTATTAATCGCGGTCCCTTTAATCACCGCATAAATATGGTCATTATTAACCAAGGCATCATCTAAGCGCTTAATAACAACGACGCCGGCACCTTGCCCTTGCACAGTACCCTCGGCCTTCGCATCGAATGCCCGACAATGGCCATCAGGTGACATAATCATACCGGGCTGATAAAGATAACCAGACTTCTCTAACCGCCCCAAGGACACACCTCCCGCTAATGCCGTATCACATTCCTGATTGAGTAATGCTTGGCACGCCGTATGAACTGCCACCAACGACGTTGAACAGGCTGTTTGCACAACAACGGCAGGGCCATCAAGATTTAATTTATAGGCTATACGAGAGGCTAAGTAATCCTTATCATTGCCAATCATCAAAGGATAATCACCCACCGCCTGAATAAGTTCAGGATGCCCGGATAAATTATTCATCATGTAATTATTAATGCCGACACCAGCATAAACTCCCGTTCGCCCCTTCTCATTATCTGGCACAAAATTGGCGTCTTCTAATGCCTCCCAAGAACATTCCAAGAACAATCGTTGTTGAGGATCGGTAATTTGAGCTTCACGGTTAGAAAAACCAAAAAATGAGGCGTCGAACCCTTTAACGTCTGAAATTGCACTTTTTGCTCTAACATATCTGGGGTTATTTAATAAAACATCAGAAACACCCGCCTCATTCAGCTCTTCTTTACTATAAAATGTGATAGATTCTTTTTTATTTGCAATATTATCCCAAAATTCATCAACCGTATCAGCCCCAGGAAACCGCCCAGCCATTCCTACAATGGCAAGCTTCATACCAACTAACGCCTCCATCGATCGCCTACGAAGTCGAAGACGCTCAAAATGCTGATCCTGATGAAGGTAAAATGTTTCATCTTCTTCATCGTTCTCTAGATAGTGGGACAAAGCTTGTATAGTAGGGTATTTAAACAAATCAACCATCGTTAATTTATTTTTTAGCATTTCCGGTAGTTTTCCAAAAACCTTAGCTAGCAGTAAGGAATGACCGCCTAAGTCAAAGAAATTCTCGAAGATACTGACTTTTGAGACGGGTAATAGTGATAACCATACATCAGAGATAATACGTTCAATTTCATTACGTGGGGGAATGTATTTTTCACTTCCAGACTTACCATTAATAGTAGGAAAGGGTAGTTTTTTTCGATCGATTTTTTTGTTTACTGTCAATGGAAATGCATCCAACAAAACAAATGCCGATGGCACCATATAATCAGGCAATATCTCCTTAAGATAACACCTCAAAATATCCACATTTGTATCTTCCCCCGGTTTTCTAACAACATATGCAGCCAAATATTTATCTTCAGATGCCTCACGTTTATCATTACATGCAACAACAAGAACATCCTCCACCGATATATGCTCTCTCAAAATAGATTCAATTTCTCCTAGCTCAACACGAAAGCCACGAATTTTTATTTGATGGTCAATACGGCCTAAAAAGTCGATACTTCCATCTTCAAGATAGCGAACTAAGTCTCCTGTTTTGTATAATCTAGCACCATCTTTATCACTAAACGGATTTGATATGAACTTTTCATCCGTAAGGTCTTGCCGATTCAAGTACCCCCTTGCCAAACTATCGCCACCAACATGAAGTTCACCAGGAACGCCTATCGGCTGTTGGTTAAGATGTTTATCCAAGACATAACACTGTGTATTGGCAACAGGTTTACCTATAGGTGGCGCCGAATCACCGCCTACTTTAGCAACAGTTGCCCAAACGGTGGTTTCCGTTGGCCCATAACCATTAAATAGGTCCCTACCTTTAGACCATATTTTAACCAGCTCTTGGGAACACGCCTCCCCGCCAAAAACCAAAGTCTTTAATTTTTCCAATTTTTTTGGTTGCAATGCGCTTGCTACCGGTGGGGGAAGCAAAGCCCAAGTAATTTCATTATCTGACAAATAGGAAATTAAGCCATCACCAACAAGCAGTTCCTTTCTTGCAAAATATAACGTAGCGCCAAACTGTAATGCTAAGCTAATTGCAAAAATAGAGGTGTCAAAATTAAGAGATGAAAAAAGTAAAACTCGATCATGCTCTGATACTTTAAATACACGCCTGTGTGAAGCCACAAAATTACTTAATGCTTTGTGCTCGATCATAACCCCTTTGGGCTTACCCGTTGACCCAGAGGTATACAATAAATATGCCAAACTATCTTTATTGATATCTATCTTCGGAGTTGTAACCGCTTGTTCAGAAAGCGTACTTTTTAGTTCATCCAAACATAGAAGAGATGCATTTGTTGTAGGGATATTTTCTTTTACATTTTTTGTTGTTACGATAAAAGAAAGTCCTGCATCCTCTATCATGTATTGTAATCTATCCTTAGGATAATCAGGATCTAACGGTAGATACGCCCCACCTGATTTCAATATCGCTAACAACGTAACTATCATTTCTAACGATCGTTCCAATGAAATACCTACAACCATTTCAGAAACCACACCCAAATCAATCAAATAGTGTGCAAGTCTATTTGATTTCTCTTCTAATTCTTTATAAGTTGTAATCGACCCCTCAAAGTTTATCGCTTCGTTTTCTGGAAACCTCTTTGATACTTTAGAAAATATTTCAGAAAATGATTCGTCATCTCTATATGGAAATTCAGTATCATTCCATTTCTCGCTAACTTTTACAATTTCATCTTTTGTTAACAATGAAATGTCAGATATTTTTTGACTTGGAGCATCTATCATATAACGCATAACAGAACCAAAATGCTTGGCCATTCTCGATATAGTACTCTCTTTAAAAATATCTCTATTAAATTCAATAGAAAATGTCACATCATCTTTAAATTTATAGAACTTAAATGACACATCAAAACTATCAACCTGCTGATCAATCGGTAATCTTTCCCATACCCCCATATCCTCCATATTCCACTTATGAATACAACTTCGATCAACCTTTACCAGTGGGTCGTCTCTATTTTCAAATCTATTTATATTCTCCCAAACAAACGTTGCTTGAAACAATTGTGACTGGCTATCACTTCTATTAATCAATAATTTTTCAGAAATCAGTGATAATGGATATTGACCATACTCTATTGATTTACTAATCTTTTCTGATAATGATTTCGTAAAATCTTCAATTGTTTTCGATGAATCTATGTTAGAACAGATAACGATCGGGTTAACAAAATATCCATATATTCCTGAAAAATCTTTACCTCGACCTGCTGTAGGTGTTCCCACAACAATATCGTTCTGACCACAATACTTGTGAAGAAACAGATGATATGCAGCCATATACATCGAAAAAGGAGAAACATCAATGCGCGCTGCTTGCGTGTAAAAATCAGAAATAATACTTTTATCCAAAACAGATGTATACACACCTCCATTACACGACATTGATGAAGGCCTAACATAATCAAGAGGCAGATTCAGCGTAGCGTTCAATCCATCTAGCTCTTTCAACCAATATGCTTTCTGCTCCTCTCCTTCTGGACTGCTGACAAATTCATTCTGCCACCTAATAAAGTCGTTATAATTTTTTCCACTATCTGATAGAACAACATTTCTGCCCTCTTTTAGAGCGGAATATAAACCCCGAAGTTCGTTAACGAAAATCATCACAGACCAAAGGTCAGTACTTAAATGCTGAAAGAAAAAACCCACAACTCTTTTGGTATTTTCCCTATGAAAAACAATCCACCTAGCAGGAGGGTTGTTCTCCAAATCAAACTCTCGATGTACCTGTTCATCTAGATGTGTATTAATAAACTCCTGATCTGTCATTTCATCAATTGAATATTCTTCAAAAATAAACGGCTTCTCTTTTGGGACATACTGCACACATTCACCGTCATTATCTCTGTATAGACTCATTAAAGACGGGTGTTTATGCACTAATATTTTTAACGCTTCTTTTAGAGTCCCTATATCAACATGATCTGGAATACTCCACACCCAATGTAAGTTATAAATACCGGTCCCTGGCATGCATTTATGTAATAACCACAGCGCCTGCTGGCCATAACTTAACGGTATACCTTCTAACGACTCATGCTGACCAGACTTCATCACTTACTCTCCAAAAGAATAGGGATAACACGTTGTAATGACTGCCTATTTTTTCTGAAGGCCAGAAAAAAAACCCGACAAAGAATACAGAAACAAGACTAAAAGTGAAAAATATATCGAATATAAAATCGACTTACAAAGTAGAGTATAGACACAGACAAATAGATTTTAGAAAAAAATATTTATTTTAAGAATTGTTTAGCAAAATCAACTGCGCTAACCGGCCTGCCCAATAAATAACCCTGACCTTCATCACACCCTTGCTTTATTAAAAATTTAAGCTGCGCTTCCGTTTCCACGCCCTCTGCAATCACTTGCATGCCCATACTTTGCCCTAGACGAATAACCGATGTCACAATAGCTTCGTCGTTACTATCGACTTGAATATCTTTAACAAAGGACTGGTCGATTTTTAACTTGTTGATCGGAAAACGTTTTAGATAAGCCAACGATGAATAACCCGTACCAAAATCATCAATTGAGGTTTTTATACCCATAGAATTGATTTTTTCTAAAATAGCGATTGCCGCTTGCACATCCTCAACCAACACACCTTCAGTAATCTCAACCTCCAAGCAATGAGGCGCCAACCCACTTTGTCGAATTGCTTCGTCAATACAAGGGATAAGGTGATGATGTCCAAACTGCCTTGGAGACAGGTTAATCGCTATTGTTAGATTGTCATCATTATGCTTTTTTTGCCATTCTTTGAGTTGAAAACAAGCAGTTCGAATAACCCATTCACCGATAGGGATAATACTACCGGTTTCTTCAGATATAGGAATAAAGTCTGCAGGGGATACCATACCCTTATCTGGGTGAAACCAGCGTATCAAAGCCTCCATGCCTATTAATTTTTGTGTTTTGATATCAAATTGAGGTTGATAAAACAGTTCAAACTGCTTTTTATCTACCGCTTTTCGTAAATCATTCTCTAATCGCAGCATCTCCAGGGTTCTAGCATTCATATCCGCCGTATAAAACTGATACGTATCCTTTCCCTGCACCTTAGCCCGATACATTGCAGTATCAGCATTTTTAATCAATGCCTCAGGCGTATCACCATCTTCCGGATAAAGTGTAATCCCCATGCTCGCACTAATATGATACTCATTGTCTTCCAATAAAAAGTAATCAGAAAACGTTGCCAATATCTTTTGTGCAAAGTTACTCACAATTTCTGGGGTGCTTACATCTTCCATTAAGATAATGAATTCATCACCACCTAAACGAGCCAACGTATCCTCTTTACGTATTAACTTTGATAACCGTTCAGCCACCAACATAAGAAGGTGGTCACCTTCTACATGCCCCAAGGATTCATTTATATTTTTGAATCGGTCTAGATCAATAAATAATACGGCGATAGAAGTATTGTGACGCTTTGCTCGGGTAATCGATTGCTGTATTCGATCCAATAGCAACAGACGGTTTGGCAAACTTGTCAAAGGATCATGGTGAGCAAGAAACGCCAATTGATCCTGGGATTTTTTAATCGTACTGATATCTTGCATCATCACCAAGACCTTGGCATGAGGCTCAATGGTGTTTACCGGTGTCGCAATAATTCGATAAAATGTCTCATTATCAAAAGATGCGTTAAATTGACGCAATTTATTATCATTAAAAATATCGTTTACCGGTGTCAACACTTCATCAATCAATTTTGAATCAAAGGCCTCACTCACTGACTTTGACTGTTGATCACCAAACCACTTGATCATCACACCATTCATAAAGTGAATGACGTGATTCTGATCTAACATCATTAAACCGGTACCAGCTTGCTCTATCCCATCCACAATAGCACGGTAGTGCTCTGTACTTTCAACCAACGCATTTTCTGCGTCTCTACGAGCCTTACGCTCATAGAATTCATTCATTTCCCGTGTAATAACAGGAGAGAGTCGAGCTAAGTTGTCTTTCTTGATAAAGTCATTGGCGCCGGTTTTCATTAACCGGGCAGCCTCTTCTTCTCCAATTGCACCAGACACCAGAATAAACGGATGATCTTTATGGCTATCTCGCCATTGCTCCAATGCCTTTTCAGGAGAATAACAGGGCATATGGCAATCAGATATAGCCAAATCCCAGTTTTGCTCTAAGGCCTTATCCATATCCTCTGCATTGTCCACACGGACATGAGTAAGCTCAAAGCCTTCTTTCTTCAACACTCGAAGTAACAGAAGCTCATCAACTGATGAATCGTCAATAATCAGAACATGTAGTTTGTCAGGCATAAATCAGCAAAAAATCGAGTCTTATCGTCAAAGTTGTCATAAAGATGTAACAATAAACAAAATGTTAACACCTGTAAAAGATAGACCAGATAGTAAAAGCCGCCTAGCTAATTACTTGATTTTAGCCATAAAAATTCATTTTTGAGTAAATATGACCAATTAAGAACCAGTTACCAAAACACTCCCACAAACATCATCAAGTAACTGAAGTATTTAGCGTAAAGTAAAAAGTAGCTCCTTGATTTACCTCACTTTCTACCCAGATTTCACCACCATGACGCTTAATAATTCGGTACACAGTAGCCAAGCCAATACCGGAACCTTCAAATGCACCGTCCTTATGAAAACGCCGAAATGGTGAAAATAGTTCATCCGCATTTGCCGCGTCAAACCCCACACCGCTATCACGCACATAGAATGTATGCTGACTTTTACTCGTTGCGAGCATACCAAAGCTTATGGCTGGCACCTCCTCTCCATGGCTAAACTTCCAGGCATTGGTGACCAAATTATCAACAACCTGCTTTAATAGACGTAAATCACCATCTGTAGTCAGCCCCTGCTGTACTGTATCGACGACCCTATGCTCCGCTTCCATTGTGCGTAACCATCGCAACTTGTCCTCCACCAACGTCGATAAGTTGACCTCTTCCCGCCTTAACCAACCTTGAGTAGAGCGAGATAACACAATCAACCCATCAATAATCTCTCGCATGTTTTCTGATTCATCAACAAGCTTCTTTGCATCCAACCTACTTTTTTTACTCAAGCATTGACTAAAGTCCTCTGCAAGTGCCCCTGTAAAACCAATAATAGCTCGCAGTGGTGCCCTTAAGTCATGGGACACCGAAGCGGTAAACGCATGTAATTCCTCATTGGCAGCCCGTAACTCATGGGTTCTTTGGGTAACCTTTTGCTCTAATGCTAAATTAAACCCTTGATGATCTTGATAAAGTTGAGCGTTTTCAATAGACACCGCTATTTGAGGAGCTAAAGATTGTAAAAATTGACGATTGCCTCCTGTAAACGCATCTGGCTCCGAGTGTGCTAACAATAACAAGCTCTGGCACTCCCCCTTATGAACAACTGGATAACATAACAATGACGACACTTTATGGACTTGACTCATTACCCAGCTCGAACAACGCGGGTCTTTCTCCGCATCTCGGATTAACACGGGCTGCTTAGATAACGCACAGTCATCAATGAACTCCATCGGTAATATGCCGAAATCGGCAGTCCGACCTTGGTCTTCCTCCCCAATAAAGTATGCCTCCGTATGCGCTACATATTGACCCTGATCTTTTAGCAGCAAAATGCCCCCTTCAGCATTCACATTCTCAACAGCAAGCTCAATTATATGGGTTAGCCTCCTGGTCAAATCCAATTCTTCAGTTATCTCATTCGATATCTTTAGAATACTTTTATGGTCTATAAACTCAGACTGTATTTGTTGATGTAAAAAACTACCAAAACAACGCTGAAGATGCCCAATTTTTAAACCACACCCCCAACGATGGTACCCTTGCAGTGCCTTTTCAACATGAAATTTGACGTAATCAGCTCGCCCTTTTTGCTGCCAATAATATGCATGTAACTCGTGGGCCAGCGCATACATTTGAATAAAACCATTTTCTCTTGCATCATTTGCTGCCAACTCGTAAGTAGCCGTTGCATCACTATCGCCCTTTAAGCGTTGCAGCTCCGCCTTAATTAATAGTGCTTTATGCCTAAAGTTAGGCGGGTATATTTCTGAAATTTCCTGAATATATTGAACAGATCGAGTAGACGATGCCAACGCCTTTCTGAGACTAACTGAATCGTCAACAGGCACACTTTGAAAAAGAGAAATAGCGTACAAAAAGTGATTATCATCTCCTATTGAAAATCCATTCAACGTTCCCAGTAAATCTTTATTTAATACGTATTCCCTATGTACATTAGAGTAATGCCCTTTCCAAAACTCACTCTGTAATCGCAAATGAAAATAGGCACCGTAAGCTACTGACTTTTTCAACATACCCCATTGAGAATCGGAAAAACAATCACGTTCCAGCAAGTCCTCTGAGTCCTCATTTACCAATTGGTAAATGAGGCGAAAATAGATTTTACCAACACTAATAAACTTACCAAATGAAACAAGAATATCCTTAAAGTCATCCACCTCTTTTTGCAGTTTTAAAAGTGAAACTCCAGAAGAAAAAGAAATAACTATTTTGTTTGACGTACATGCCAAATACGGAAGGTAGTCCCCTTTACCTAGACTGCACTTCGCACCAAGTTCAAGATACTCTATGCATTCGATCATCGGTCGATTATATCGCCCACCATAAGCACCTACACTGTTATAAACAAAACCATCACCAGGAAAATTACCCCCGTCTTTTATAAGATCGCACGCTTTACTCACTATCGAGTTATTCACATCAACGCCACGAACCGTATGAAGCATTGAATCAAAAATCCCCATCAGCTGCGGTGTGGATTTAGTGTATCCATCGATTAAGCAGCTATTTATACCCACTAAACCAAACCATTCTGCCCACTGAAATCTCCTCACGTTCAAACCTAAAAGCATCATTGTCGATGCTATGGAATGAAGCGTCGACAGTGCCATAGAATTATTTTCTTTATGCTCTTGTAATCTATCAACCTCATAAAAACCTCCAAACGCTCTAAACCTCACCCATTGCTCATCTATCTGAGGAGAAATGTCCTCTCCAAATTCTGGTACATCAACACCAAGCAATGAAAAACATTTTAATGAGTAAGTAATCGTTACGTCAAAATCCCCAAGTGCAAAAATCAAAGGAATTTGCTGAGCATAAGACGACGCTTTTTTAAGAGGATCATCAACTACATTTCGATAATTTTCAAAAGAAGATTCGGCAAAAACAGGATTCTTGGTTAAATATCCTAAGATTCCTTGCAAAAGAAAAATAGACTCTATACTTTGAACAAATACTTCATTTTCATAACATTGGTTATTTCCATCACATTCATCAATTAATTTTCTAGCGCAATTCACATACTGCAATGCCATATCATAGGCCATATTATCCTTGGCCAGTTTAGCCCCATCCATAAAAGCACTCACCAACACCCCAACATCCTCCCCTTGGATCAAAAAGCGCTCATATTTATCACTCAAAGATTCTAAAAAATGGGGCAAAGGGTCATTAACAAAACGAGCTGAATCACGCAAACAAACCCATGCTATATGCCAATGGCGAGAGCTCAGATTTTCTACCGGTTGAAGCTCATAGTATGCTTGGCGGATACGATCATGACTAAAAACAAAGTCATCGCTCTGGTCCACGACCCGTTGAATATATCCTTGCTTATAGGCAGGATTTAAATATTTTCGAACATTGTCAACCGATAAGCTCGTAACTTCTGCCAACAATTCCGTATCAAACTTACTGCCTAAACACGAAGCCCACTGAAGTACACGCTGTGTCTCGTCATCCTGTTGATGCAAGACATCTATCAACAATGCCACTACATTTCCAGATATTGCAACTTGCTGTAGTTTTTCAATATCCCAAAACCACTTTCCTTTTTCTCTGCTATAAAACAAAGTACCATCATTTTTTTTATCTGCAGCTTTTAAAAATTCCCTAATAAAAAATGGATTACCTAGTGTGTGTTTTAGTAGAACACTTCCGATATCTCTATAATCATCATCAATGTGATGAAATGTGGAATCTAGCAGCTCAACAATTTTAGAAAGTTCTAGATTCCCTAATACAATCGACGATAAATGAACGCCCTCAGTATTTATAGCGTCTTTCAATTGATTATACGGATGAGATTCATCAATCTCGTCCGTACGACATGTGAAGATATAAGTCATTCTAGGGTGATCGGCTTCTACTAACGCCTCCAACAACAACAAGCTAGGAACATCACACCACTGAACATCATCGATAATAAAAAGGACTGGATCTAATTGACTAAGGTGACGTAAAAATATTGCGGTATGTAACTTTATCTGTATATCGGCGTTATGTAACAACCCTTTCTCAACAACATCTACGCCATCAAAAATTGAAGACAACTCTGAACATAAACCTATTAGCGTATGCGGGTTTTGATTAAGCTCTTCTAATAACGATTGACGCCATTCAAAAAACGTCCTATTCGCAAGTTTTAACAAAACATCAACACTTTGAACAAGCGCCTGTGAAAACGCAAAGTACGGGCGTTTATTATAGGTGTCGCATTTACCCGATAGCACAAGAACAGGATGATCGACCAAGTGCAACACTGCCTCATTAACCAAAGAGGTTTTTCCTCCTCCTGCTTCGCCTTCTATCGCAATCAATGCTGGCTTTTCATGCCGATCACATAGTGCTTTCTTCAGTATCGCTAGCTCCTTATCCCGACCATATAATTTCACCGGAATCAGTAACCGTTCAGGAACATCATTCCTCCCCAATGCATCGGGTGATAAAGGAATACCCGTTTTAACCGCTAGCTCTATTGCCTTAAGGTCCTGTATTAAACAACGGCCATTTTGATAACGATCTTCAGGTGCCTTCGCCATAAGTTTCTGAATCAATACAGACAGAGAGACTGGTAGCAAAGGGTTGATAATATTAAGAGAAGCTGGATGTCTTGCAATATGACAATGAATAAGCTCTGGCAAGTCTTTAGCGACAAAAGGTGGCCGTCCACTAAAGAGCTGATACAGTGTAGCGCCAAAAGCATAATAATCTGAGCGATAATCTACACTCCGATTTAGTCGCCCAGTTTGCTCAGGAGAAATATACGTCAATGTTCGATATTGATCCACAGCCGCCGAATCAGTAATATTCGAACCATTAGGGTAGGCTGCCCCAAAATCAATTATTTGCAACCGATCTGTCTCAGGGTTCACTGTAATATTGGCAGGGTTAATATCGTTATGAATAACGCCTTGCTGGTGCAGTTCAGACATCCCTTCAGCTAACGTAACACTCCAACGTAATAGACGTAACAGGTATAGATGAAACAAACCCGGTATTTCTAAAGGCCAGCGTGTATGTTTCTTTAGGGTTTTATTTATCCAAAAACTTAGCGAATTCCCACCGATATCCTCAAGAAACAAGGCACACCCAGCACCATCGAGAACATACTCAATTACTTTATTTACTGCTGGGTGGAAAATTTTTTGTTGCGCCTGGCAACTAGTTTTATACTGGGTAATGAGCCCCTCATCGGGAACATCTTGGGCCGTACTCTTAACAACAACTGGCACGCTATCTTTATAAATCCCCCTGCGCACAAGCGTGACTGAACTACTATAAAGCGTTTCTGTATAAGCAATATTATCCTTAATACTCACAAGGCATCACCATTGCTAAAAGTGAAATAGAATATTGCCCCTTTTCCAACGTCACTATTTACCCAAACGCTTCCGCCATGGCGTCGTATGATCCGATAAACCGTCGCCAAACCTATTCCCGTACCTTCAAATTCACTCGCCAAATGAAATCGACGAAATGGTACAAAAAGTTCGTCTGCATTCGACGCATCAAACCCCACTCCGTTATCTCTAATATAAAACGTATAGGGGCTCTTATGTGTAACCATCATTCCAAAATGGATTTCAGGTTTTTTCGCTCGGTGGCTATACTTCCAAGCATTACCTACTAGGTTATCCACTACTTGTCTTATAAGGCGTAAATCTCCACTAACAGTTAGCCCATGCTGAATAGAAACAGACGTGTGATGCTCTGGCTCCATAGTGCGTAACCAGCGTAATTTATCCTCAACTAACGTGGATACGTTCACTTCTTCCCACACGAGAGTGCTTTGAGTGTAACGCGACAACACCAGCAAGCCATCAATAATGCCCCCCATTTTACCGGATGCTTCCATCAGCATATTTACGTAATTCTGCCCAGTAATACTCAAACGCTCATCATAGTCTTCAAATAACGCAGCGGTAAATCCACTAATCGCCCTTAAAGGCGCTTTCAAATCATGAGTAACAGACGCAGTGAAGGCCTCCAACTCCTCATTCGCAGCCTGCAGTTCCTGTGTACGTTGCTCCACTTTCTGCTCCAATAGGCAATTAAACCGCTGCCTTTCTTGATACAAGCGAGCATTTTCAATCGATACAGAAAATTGGGGACCCAATGTATTTAAGAACTGAAGGTCTTGGCGGGAGAATGCATCTTCCTGTTCATGGGTTAACAACAATAAACTTTGACATTGCCCTTTATACATAATGGGATAACATAGCAGAGATTGTACATTTGTCGATTGAAAGAAGACCTCATCAGATATCCCAACATTCACATCTGCACACTTCACTAACAATGATTTTTTCTGCTCGGCACAACGAGCGATCAGAGCATTAGGTAACGTCAATTCAAGCCCATCTGTAACGTTAAAAACTATACTTCCCCTATCCTGATTTTCCTTTACAACGTCTGCTACCGTTTTTGGTTTGTAGTCACCGCCACATGCCAACAACAATACGCCTCGTTCAGCCTCAGTATTTTCCACTGTGAGTTGCACAATCTGCATAAGCCTCTGATCAAGTGTTAGCTCTCCAGTAACCATATTTACTATTCTTAGAAGTGCTTTTTGCCGCTGTATATTGGGGGTTCGAACATAATCATAACTGGCAGTAATTAACTGAGGTTGGCTTATCGGTATCCAGCTTGACAAATATGATTGAAAATCCAATGCTTGGCCAAAGTAATTATATAACTGCTCTAACTTTAATGCACAACCCCATCGTTGATAACCCTGCATTGCTTTTGTGACGTGATACTTTGCGTAGTCTGGACGCCCCTGTTCTTGCCAGTAATACGCATGCAACTCATGGGCCAGAGAATACATTTGAATAAACCCATTCTCTTTAGCGTCTATTGCCGCTCTCTGATATCTTTCGCTTGCCTTAGAATCGCCATTTAACCGACAATTTTCAGCCTCAATCAACAATACTTTGTGGCGAAAGTTTGGAGGAAACACAGACGCCAATTCTTCAATACTAGCAACCGACTCCCTAAACTCCCTCCCTTCAACTTCACCGCAACGTAAACATGAAATTGCATATAAAAAAGCATTATCATCTACAGGTGCCATACCACGGAGCCTGTAAAGCTCGCCCTTTTCCTTCCGATAGTAATTAAGAACATCTCGATATTGAGTGTGCCAAAAATAATTTTGCAATCGTAGGTGATGATAAACACCAAATGCTGCTGAGTTTGATAAAACACCCCACTCTTTTTTGCTAAAATAATTTTTATCTAAAAAATCCAATGAACTAGGTGAAACCAATTGATCCAATAATTTTGAATAATACCTTCCTGCTACAACCACATTACCACAAGACAACAAAAAATCATGAAAGCTAGAAATATACTCTTGTATTTTCGGCAACGGTAAACCTGATGAAAAAGACACTACAATTTTATTAGAAAAACATGCAATATATGGTAGATACTCTCCAATTTCAAAACTTTCTTTTGCACCCTCCTCCAACGATGACAAACAGTTCATCATCGGCTGGCTGTAACGCCCTGAGTACGCACCGACATTAACAAAAACAAATCCAACACCAGAAAAATCATTATTTTTTTCTAAAATATTCAGTGATCTTTCAACAATCGTTTGATCAAATTTATTATGGTTTGATGACAATATAATTGCATCGAATAACGACCATAATTGCAATGTAGACTTCGAAAATCCATTCGATAAGCTATCATTCATACCGACCAAACCAAACCACTCTGCCCATTCATACCTCGCTTCAACACCAAGAAGTAGCAAAACAGTTGTCGCTGTAGATTGCAATATGGTAGACCGCGTATCAATAGATTCACAAGAATCAGGTATTTTGGATATTGCTCCCAAGCCACCAGCTGTATTAAACCGTTCTCTCTGGTCGTTTAGTTGATCCGTTATGTCACCTCCAAATAGCGGAGTGTCAACACCCAGCAATCGAAAGCAATTTAACGAGCAGTTGATTGATGCCTCAATATCTCCCCGCATAAAAGCAAGAGGGGCTTGTTGAGAAAAAGAGGCCGCCTGCAATGTAACATTGCCATTCATTAACCGATAACGATCAAACCCATCACTTCCCAATTGAATATCTGCCGTAAGGTAAGCCAACTCCCCCTGCAGCAAAAAAAACCGGCTCAACTGAACAACATCACCGCCCCTTGTTGTTTCTACGATATCGATTGCACATTGAATATACTGTAACGCGATATCATTGGCCGTTTTTTCCTTAGCGGACAAGGCCCCGTTATAGAACGCATCTGTAATTTTTGTAATGCTATTTTCATCACATAGCATCTCTGGATGTAGCCCCCCCCGCAATGCCGCAAGAAAATGAGGCAAAGGATCGCAACGTCCATGTTTCTCCGTACACGCCTGTCCGATTACCCAATGTCGGCGTGATAAATCCCCTCTCGGCAACAACTCATAGTACGCTTGACGTATACGATCATGATTAAACGCATAATTCCCCTGCTGATCGGCAATGCGGTGTATATACCCTTCTCTATACACCGCATTAAGATGCTCTTTTATATCAACAATGGAGGTCTTCGTTACCTTTGCCAATAAGGTTTCATTAAAGCGTGTCCCAATGCAAGCCGCCCACTGAAGCAGATCCTGAGTAGTATAATCCTGCTGATGTAACGCGTCTATTAGTAGTGCTGCCACATTTCCCGAAGTAGCGATCTGTTTTAAGCGTTGCTTATCCCAACCCCAGCGTCCCTGCTGATTGTCGTAATACAAAGTTTTGTGATTGTCATGATGTGCTGCTTTTAAAAATTCATGTACAAACAGTGGATTCCCCAAGGTTTTTTTCAATAATATTTTTGCTAACTCTTCCAGTCGATCTTTTTCAATATGAAACGTGGCCTCAAGTAGCTGTGTTATTTGTAAAAAACCCAAGTTAACTAAATTGATAATTACTAAAGCAATACTATTTTCCTGAATCGTTTTTTTCATCAAGCTATATGGATGACTGTCATCAATTTCTTCTGAACGACAGGTTACCATCACAGTAATTCGTGGATGATTGGCATTGATCACAGCCTCTAACAATGCAATGCTCGGCCCATCACACCATTGCACGTCATCAATAAAGAGTAGTATTGGATCCAGTGCACTAAGGTGCTGTAAAAATATCGACGTATGCAATTTAAGCTGGATGTCAGCATTATGAAGTAGTGCTTTTTCTGAGAAAACGGCTGTTTCAAATACAGTAGCCAATTCAGGGCACAGACTTATCAAAGTATGTGGATTTTGATTTAGCGCCTCTAACAGCGTCAATCGCCAAGGGATGAACTGATCCTCCGGCATAGACAACAATAACTCAGCACTTTTGGCCAATGCTTGCGATAGTGCATTGTGAGGTTTTTTATTATAAGCATCACTTTTACCCGATAGCAGTTGATAAGAAAAATCAACCGTATGTAAAATCGCCTCGGTAATGAGTGTTGTTTTACCGCCTCCAGCTTCACCCTCGACAGCAATCAATGCTGGTTTATCATGATGGCTATTAAGCGCTTTTTGTAATGTTGCCAACTCTTGTTCTCGCCCATAGAGCTTTGCCGGGATCAGCAGTTGCTCCGGCACATCGTTTTTCCCTAACTCTGATAATGGAAATGGTATTCCGCTAACCAACGCATGCTCAATCGCTTTCAGATCTTGTATTAAACAACGGCCATTTTGATATCTATCTTCTGGGGCTTTCGCCATTAATTTTGCAACCAATGCCGACAAAGATTCTGGAATTAACGGGTTAATTATATCTAGCGGCACAGGATGTCGCGCTATATGACAATGAATGAGTTCGGGTAGATCATGAGCAATAAACGGCGGTAAGCTACTAAACACCTGATACAGTGTGGCGCCTAGCGCATAATAATCCGATCGATAATCAATATTGCGATTGAGTCGGCCCGTTTGTTCGGGGGATATATAGGTGAGAGTCCGGTGCTGCTCTACCACTGTCCATTCATGAATATTCGCCCCATCAGGAAAAGCCGCGCCAAAGTCAATCAACTGTACCTGGTCGGTATTGGGATTTACTATAACGTTGGCGGGGTTAATATCATTATGAATTATATTCTGTTGATGGCAGGCACTAATGCCTTCTGACAAAGAAATACTCCAGCGTAATAAACGCAACATCCATGAATGATATATCGCAGGATCTTCTAGCGGCCAACGAGAATACTCTGTTCCCGTCGCTTTTATCCATTCTTTAAAGGTAATACCGCCAATATCTTCCAAAATAAGTGAACGACCTGCACCTTCACTTATTTCTTTGATCACTTTATTTACTGCTGGGTGGTCCACTTGGTTCTGTGCAAGGCCACTAGTGTGATATTGACCAATTAATGACTCATCAGGAATATCTTGCGCTGTAGATTTAATAATAACCGGCGTGCCGTTATAGATACATCGTTGCACCCGTGTGACAGAACTATCATACAGCGTTTCTTTTATATCAACCTCTTCATTTGAAGAATTCAAGAAGGCTTGCACTGATTCATAGTTTCCTGATTATTGGCATTCGAATTAACATTCCCCTTTCTAACGTCATCCTTATTAGGTTCGGTCTGACTCAGCGAAAAATAAAACGTCGCGCCTTTTCCCACCTGACTGTTAACCCAAATATCCCCACCATGACGTTTTATAATACGTGACACGGTTGCCAATCCAATGCCTGTTCCTTCAAATTCGCTGACAGTATGAAACCGTCTAAAGGGTTTAAACAATTCATCCGAATTTGCGGCATCAAAGCCCGCCCCGTTATCACGGACAAAAAACGTATTGGAATTACGCTCTGTTTTCTGTTGGCCAAATTCAATATAAGCTTGGTTTTTTTTGTGGCTGTACTTCCAAGCATTGGATAATAAATTATCCATCACTTGATGTAGTAATTGTACATCCCCATGAGTTACACAGCCTGATTGTACTTCTGTAACAACGTTACGATCAGGTTCTAGGTTGCGCAGCCAACGCACTTTTTCATTGACTAGCACTGATAAATCCACCTCAGCCCACTGCAGTGTGCTTTGAGTGGACTGGGACAACATTAATAACCCATCAATAATATGTCCCATTCGCTCAGAAGCATCACAAACATGCTGAATATAATCCATACCTTCTTCCGGCAGCTCACCAGCACAATCCTCTTTTAACGCAAGACTTAACCCAGAAATCGCACGCAACGGTGCTTTAAGGTCATGAGATACCGAGGAGCTAAACGCCTGTAGTTCTTCATTCGCGGCCTTTAACTCTTCTGTTCGATGGCCAATAGTGTTTTCCAAATCGTTATTCAACTGCATAAGCTGTTGATAAAGGATTGCATTCTCTATCGACACAGCAAATTGTGGTGCCAACGTGGTCATAAACTGTATGTGTTGCTGGGTAAAAACAGAGGATACGGCGTTATTAACCAAGACAAAAATGGCGCGGGCATTATCTTTGTGAATTATGGGAAAACAAATTAACGATTTTACCTTTTGCTTTTTAAGGTAGTCATCACCAACAAAGCGACTATCTTCCTGTGCATTATCCAATAACACTGGTTTTTTGGTTTGTGCACAATAATTAATAATATCTTTCGGTAATAACACGGGGGGCGAGCCGGCTTCAGTCTCCACCACTTCCATCACATGAATGCCATCACTACTCGCCTCCGCCTGGGCATGAAGCTGGTAATGATTATTTTGTTTTAATAGCAAAAAACCCTGTTCTGCACCAACATTTTCCAACACTACGCGAATAATTTGCAACATCAGCGCGCTTAAATCAATTTCTTCTGCTATCGCATTAGCAACCTTCAAATAACTTATATTGTCTAAGGCATTACTACCTCGACGCGAGGCTTTTGTCGATGCGTCGGTCAGATCAGAGGACTCCAATGAGGATGAACGCCAGCTCGGTGTACTTGACAAATCATCTAAAGATGAATCATTCATAGCCCGTCGTCGGAATGATAACGAATGGCCGTGTATTGATTCCATTAACTGTACTTTGTCATCATTCCCCAGCTTTAAGTATCCCTGCACGGCATTAGCAAAATGTAAGTGGGCATATTCCATGCGACCTTTGCTTTTCCAGTAAACACCTTGTAACTCTTGGGCCAACGCATAAACGCTGAGCTCTCCATTCTCTTTAGCCGTTTCTGCTGCCAAGTAGTAGGTTGCGGGCGCATTAGGGTTTTGCGAGACTCGCTCTACTTCTGCTTGAACTAACTGCGCTGTATGCAAAAACTGTTTCGGATCTGATGCCGCAATAGCATGTAAATGATCAACCGCTTTCTGTAACCCAGTGTGTTTAAGAATGTCCTTCGATTCTTCTTGCTGATCCTTTTGCTGCAGTGTCGCAATCACTTTCATCCATAGGTATTGGTCATGACCGAGAGGATCAGCTACCCCTTCCACAATGGAATCAATTACATCTATGCCAATTTCTTCTAAATAGTCACATAACGCTCGATATTGGTTATGCCAAAAGAAACCGGATACTACACCGAAGGCTTTTTCAGCCACCCGATAATCCGAATCATTGCTCATTCATGCACCAACTTGCTTAACATTTGTCTAATCCTATCAATTATCTACTGATATTTGATCAAACCATGATTATGAGTATAGTTAAAGGACTGTATTTAATGCACTCTCTTTAATAGAGTACATCTTCGGGCATTGGCTTATCCAAAATAATAATAACAAAGTAAGGGGGGACTGTTTGAACGTTACGGGAATATGTCGTCAGCTAAGCATATTGATCAAAGCCATCGCTGTACTTGTCGTGTTCACGAAACCCGTTGCCGCCGATAGCTTTGTTGATTGGTACTCTTCCCCTGTACCGCAATCCAATCCTTCACCAACATCCGCTTCTTGGAAATTCTCTCACCCTGCTCCCCCTGTATCTCCATTAATGCCTGTTATGCGCCAAGGTCTGGACCTGCTCGTACGCCAAAGTCAGGGGAAGTTTACCTATAAAGAATACGGCGGCGGTGTGTTACATGGACAACTTGAAGCATTTAGAGCGCTACGTAGAGGTATTAGTGATTACGCATTGTGTTATGGCGCGTTAGAAGCCAACGGATTCGAGTATACCAAAGCACTAACGCAATACGGTGTAGCGGCAAAAAACCCCTTGGTGACTACTCGTATATTAGCAGAATTAGCCCCCCGCTATTTCACTGCCGAGTTTGAGGCCAAAGGGGTGTATTACGGCGCATCGGTAGCATCCGCACCGTCTAGAATTCTTACCAAAAAACCTGTGCACAATATCAGTGATTTAAAAGGCTTAAAACTGATTACCCACGGCATTCCTGCCGAAACCGCCAAATACTATGGCTACACGCCCATCAACATTTCCTTCACCGAAACGTATACCGCCTTACAACAGGGAATTGTGGATGGCGTTATCGGCATTGACCCTGCCTTTATTGCATTTAAATTCTATGAACAGGCAAGCTATCTAACACTTGTAGACATAGCCAGTAGCTCTGTGGATATGTGCATGAACCGCAAAAGTTTTGATCGTTTATCATCTCAAAACAAAGCAACCTTATACAACATTCAGCAACCTCTTATGATGACCATCGCCAAAAAGACGGTTAGCGACCTTTCCAAAAGAGCCAATGCGGTTTATATCAAACGTGGCGTTGAACTCATCACACCTACACAGGAAGAAATGAAACAGTGGAACAACGTAGGCCTTGCATCACGAGCCCCTTGGGTATCATCGTGCAAAAAGCAAGGAAAGGACTGCAAGGCACTGCTAAAGGAAATTGAGCAGCTAAAACAAAAGTACGCCCATTACACGGATGATGCGTTAATGGATTTAGCGATACAAAAGCCGGTTATGGGGATAATTTCTACCTACCATCCATGAGCATCATTCAATTATTAGCACGTAAAATTAGTGACCTACCCAGGCTTCTAGAATTGGCCACAGCCACCATACTGTTACCTGCCATCGTTTTATTGGTCACCGTTGATGTTGGTATACGCTCTGCAGGGGCTGGGTCCCTATCATGGTCGCATGAATTATTAGGATTGTTATTATTGGTTTTTTTCCTAATGGGGCTACCCTATTGCGCACAACGTAATGATTTAATTCGGGTGGATCTATTTGTTCGATTTTTTCCAACGGGAGTGATGGTTTGGATACATCGCTTGTCGAACCTATTAAGTGCCAGTATTGGGGGCCTACTTAGCTATCAAGCCGCCGTTACCGGGCAGGATATGTTTACCTATAACGATGGTATGGTGACACTACCCGTGCCTCTATGGCCTTTTGCTTATAGCGTGGCGATTCTTGCAGCGGTATGGTCAATCGATCAACTAAGGCTAATATTTACGCCGAGCTCTAACCTATGATCGATCCGTTTTCTCTTGGCCTGCTCATCCTAGCGGTAATGCTGGTGGCGGTGATCATTGGCATCCCTATTCCCATTGCAGTAATCACATCGGCCATTATCGGTTTGACGTTAACAGAAGGTTTCGATTTTGCTGGTAGCCAGCTTAGTATGGTGGTCTGGGAGGTTGGTACTGGCTATCTGATATTAAACCTTCCGCTGTTTTTGCTCATGGGGCAGTTAGCGTATCGATCCGGTTTTGCAGCAGATTTATTTGCGGTAATATACCGCTGGGTTGGTCGATTGCCTGGCGGCATCAATCTTTCAACGGTCTATACCGCCACGGGTTTTGGCGCCATTACAGGCTCTAGCTTGGCGACAGTGTCCACCATTGGTCATGTGGCTATGCCCGAAGTAAAACGCTACAACTATGACGAAGGTTTTTCTGCTGGTTGCGTAGCCTCTGCATCCGTCATTGCGATTTTAATCCCACCCAGTTTACCCATGGTCTTTTATGGAATTTGGTCAGAAACATCAATAGGCGCGCTATTCATTGCGGGAGTACTTCCCGGCTTATTATTGGCTCTTGGATTTGGTTTGTACATCGGCATTCGCTGCTGGTTAAATCCAGAATTGGGCCCGCCTGCAGCTTCTAGTAGCATGAAGGAGCGCCTCGCAATATTACCCAAATTACTTCCCACACTGATTGTCATCGCCGTTGTTTTTGGAGGGATATATAGCGGCACATTCTCTCCAACTGAATCGGCCGCCGCAGGTAGCGCTGCGATCCTGATAATGGCTTTCGTGATGAGACGTGCTCAATGGTCATGGATAAAAGAAGCGCTCATTGAAACCGGTCGACTGTGTACCACCATGTTTATGGTATTTGTTGGCGGCATGCTTGTAAGCCGATTTTTAGTACAAGTAGACTTTACCGACACTATTATTCTGCACGTAAATCAATGGTTTACTTCTCCCGTTAGCTTTTTACTGGCACTGATGGTGATGTATGTTGTTTTGGGTGCCATTCTCGATTCCTATGGCATGATGGTGTTAACACTACCTTTTGTATTACCTGCAGTGAACACGATGGGTATTGATACCATTGTGTTTGGGGTGTTTTTAACACTGATGATTGAGATATCGTTAATCACTCCTCCCATTGGCCTTAATGTGTTTATTATGCAAAAAGTTACTCCTGACATTCCTCTATGGTCAATTTTTAAAGGCTGCGCTCCTTTTGTGGTTATTAGTGCCTTAATGGTGTTATTGATTATATTTTTTCCGGAGTTAGTACTGTTTTTACCGAATAAACTATCACCGTAATTTTGCCAATGTAACGCTCTCTCAGACTTATATTCTCCCCGTAAATAAAAAAAGGTGCTTTTTCAGGTTGTTGCTATACTTTTTTGTTATTACGTCTTTTTTTCATGATTTATTACTAGCTATTGCCCATAACAAAAAATCAGGTGGTCACTTCCATGAGCCGTATCTCGTCCTTATTTCCCCTTTGTTTGTTATCTATTGCTGTATCTGCTGCACACGCAGAATCTACACCTGCTGAAGATTCTGAAAAAACCATGGAAGAGGTTGTTGTGACTGCGACACATACCGGCGAAACCAATTTACAGGAAACGCCGATTGCCATTACCGTGCATTCTGAAGAAGATATGGACCGGCATGGTGTTGAGAATATAAGAGACTTAACGCGGGTTACGCCGGGGTTAAGTGTGAGTCAGAATTCCAGTTATGCACATATTTATATTCGTGGCGTTGGGAGTAATAATAGCTTTCTTGGGTCAGATCCTAGCTCTACTTTGTATGTGGATGGTGTTTATATCGCTCGCCCATTATCCCTCTTTTCTGATTTCTTAGGCGTGGATAGAATTGAAGTATTACGGGGGCCACAAGGTGTATTATATGGCCGTAACAGTACCGGTGGTGCGATTAATGTCATCAGCGCAACGCCTGAGCATGATAACTTTTATAAAATTAAGGTCGGACTTGGAAGCTTTGATGAGCGAAAGTTAAATCTCTTTGGAAACCTTGATATCAATAAAGGCATATCTGCAAACCTTGCTATTAATCGTGAGGTTCGTGATGGTTATGTTGAAAACAAAGGTATAGGGGATGACCTTTCTGACAAAGATACCCTCGGTGCAAGAGGGGCTATTAAAATTAATGATTCTAACGGTGTTGAGGTCATTTTAAGAGGTGATTATACCGAAGCAGATGAAGAAGGTCATGGGTACAAAAGTGAATACCAGAAGATCGACCAGAACTTCGCTGCTGAAACCATCATTGTAGGTGATGCTGGCGCACAGACCATTAGTGACTTTCATACCGTTAGCATTAACACTCCGTCATACCATAAGTCCACGCAAAAAGGCGTGTCGATGGAGCTCAATGTGGATTTGGGAAATGACTTAACATTAACCTATATTCCTGCACGCCGATCATCTTATGTTGAATTTGTCATTGACTCTGATTGGACGGAGGCCAGTTCTCGAGCCTCCTATTTTGATGAAACACAACAACAAGTCTCCAATGAGTTACGATTTTTAAAAGAAGGAGATAATTATAGTTTTGTATTCGGAGGCTATCTATTTAGAGAAGAAGCTGAAAGCAACGCGGTCATAACTTTTCTAGACATTGATAATATTAATCCTCCAAACCCAGTCCCTTTCGATGCAAAATCTCAAACTGAATCCCGCGCTGTTTTTGCCAATGCTCAATACGCTTTCACTAAAGCCTTGTCCTTTTCCCTTGGCTCACGCGTCAGCCAAGAAGAGAAGCACTTTTCATCAAAAAGCTCTGATGAAACAAAAAGCTGGACTGATATGACTCCTCGTATTGGTGTTGAATATATTGTTAATGATGACTTATTTTTATACTCTTCGATTAGCGAAGGTTTTAAAAGTGGCGGTTTTAACTTTACGACCAAGGATACATTTGAACCGGAATACGTTACCTCCTATGAAGTGGGTGCAAAGAGCACTTGGCTTGATGGCATCCTCGGCCTAAACACATCATTATTCTATTATGATTACGAAGACCTTCAAGTCTCAGCGTTCGAAGAGGCTGACGGTGCCCCCGTTGTTGTTATTGGCAATGCTGCTGAGGCCACAATCCTAGGGCTTGAAGTAGAGTTCATCATGGTACCCAACAATATGCTAGACATCACGGGAAGCTTTACCTATCTCGATGCTGAATACGATAGTTACATTACCGCACGTAGCAAATCAAACCCCTTCCCGACTCCACCAACATTAACGCCTGTTGATGCAGAAGGTAACAAACTTAGTCATACTCCAGAGTTTAAGATCAATCTTGATATCGACTTCCATCACCCACTAGGGGACGGTGAGATGACCTATCTGTTGTCGACCTATTGGCAGGATACAGAATACTTCACAGCGTTTAATGATAACATCACCAGCCAAGACTCTTATACATTGGTTGATTTTCGCGTTTCATATCGGTTTATCAATGACGCATTTGAAGTTGCCGCATTTGGGCGCAACCTTACAGATGAAGAGTATTCTAACTCCCAGCAAGATTTCTCCCCAACCGGTGTAGCCCTCAACATCATGCCCCCACGCACCTTCGGCGTGGAGTTTAGCTATCAGAGTTTGTAGCACTAAAATACTTAGGTTCACTTAAGCATAAAAAGCCGCAATCATGCGGCTTTTTACATTCTGGGGATAAAGAAACCTTGAGATTTATACAGGTACATGCATAATTATCTAAATACAGGATGTTAAATATTATTAAGGATGATACTGATGAAGAGGATCGTGTTTATCGGTCGATCATTAAAAGATATCAAGAGCGTTCCAATAAAAGCAAAACGAGAAACAGGGTTTCAGCTCGATAGAGTGCAAAACGGAAACGCCCCTTTTGATTGGAAACCTATGCCTACCATAGGGTCGGGGGCTCAAGAAATACGCATCAAAGAAGACAATGGGATTTACCGTATTATTTATGTCGCAAAGTTTGAGGGCAAAGTATATGTACTTCACGCCTTTCAAAAGAAAACTCAAAAGACGAGCAATTTTGATTTAGGTATTGCAAAAAAAGCTTACAAAGAAGTATTAGAGGAACGTAAAAATGAAGACATCTCAAGAATTCGATAGCGTTTGGGACGCCCTAGAAGACGATCCAATAAAAGCCGAGAACATGAAGCTACGCTCTAAACTAATGACGGCGATCACGGAAAGAATGTCGAAAAAAGGACTAAATCAAACCGAGCTCGCTGAGTTTCTTCAAATAACTCAACCCCGAGTGAGCGCATTAACGCAGGGAAAGGTTGAGGTGTTTCGACTCGACACCCTTATAAACCTTGCTCATCGGCTAGGTTTACAAATCAGCCTAAATATAGCGGCTTAAGTCATACACTAAGCCTGCTGAAATCTATTGATGCCTTTTTAACGAGCGAGAAACGCTTGCAGCTCTTCAGGCAACTCTTTATGTTCGACAGTTTCCACTATCGGTGCCATATCTTGTGAGTTGTATGTGTGCCAATACAGAACATCCCCGGTATTGGTTGCTAACTCATCAAAAAATGCAGCAACGGCTTTGGCGGTATAGGTTTGCTCTACTTTAATCCCCTGCTTTAACATGGTGAGCTGCGCTAGCTCCCCTGGGCGTGTTGCTACACCGTAACCTTCACCATAATAATCGCTGATTAAAACAGGTTTTTTCCACTTAGCTTTTTCCGTCACCCCGACACCCTCCAGGTAACTCTGTGTTTGTTTCATTAATGTGGAAACGGTTCCAGTGGTACAAGCTGGGAACGGACCTAGACGTGCAGGAGCGACACGAATGCCTTTCACCGTGGTGTTTAGTCCTGCTAACTGACAACCAATGGTTAACCCTGCGAGTGTAGCGCTAGAACCTACCGGACAAACAATAACGTCGGGCTCAGGAATTTCACCTCGATCAATCTGTTGTTTTAATTCCAATGCGGCGTTAACAAAACCCATGGTACCGGCAATATTTGAACCACCAGCAAACAAAAAATAGTTTTGTTTATCTAACCGGTACCGGTTTAGATAATAGCGCAGTACGGTAGCAAACAAGCTGCCGCAATATATTAGCTCTGCTCCATAGTGCTGCATTAGCTGTAAATTCTGCTGTACCGTTTTGGATATAGGCTGGTCAAATAAATATACCGTACACGCCAAACCTTGCTGCTGGCACATCATTGAGGTGGCAACACCATGGTTGGTGCCAATTGCCCCAAAGGTAACAATACGCTTTTTACCCTGCTGCTTGGCGTCTGCAATAATAAAATCTAACTTACGTATTTTGTTCCCACCATATTCATGGTGAGTTAAATCATCCCGCTTAATCCATGCATTACCTTTCCCTAACGCTAGCTGCTCAAGTGACTCTACCGGGGTAGGTAACGTCGCTAACGCCTGGTAGGAAACTTGGCCTTCTAATGAAGGGTAAACATCGAACAACGGTAAACTCATCTCATTCCCTTATCAGTCTAATTCACAATGCAATGAATAACCCATTGCATCATGTACTCCCTGGGCTTGGCTATCGCTGCCTTTGAGACCAGAATAATACAGACTCATAATAACACCTTTCATCCCTAAACTGATCAAACGTAACCATCCAGCGATAAATTCAGGGTAACGGTGGTGATTATCCATAGCTGTCACCAGCCAACTGATCATAAACAGTGGGGTTATTCGCAACACGAGTAATAAAATGCCTAGTAATTGAACATCGTCTGGTTCAACTGATTCCAAAACATCATCAACGTATTCAATACAGCCGGTATCAGAAAATCGTGGTAAACACCCATTACCAGGGGCGTATAGATTCCCAAGTCGCTGCAAGCTTGCAAGTTGGATAGCATTAAAATAGTCGGAACGTACATTTCGTAGGGTATTGGTGTCTGAGTTAACCACGGGCCTTCTCCTTCTTATTAACGTTTGTCTTGATGCTCTTGCCTAACACGCTTGTTGCTGATGATTTGCTGTCAGTGGATTCACTAACCGTCTCACTAATGCTCGCACCAAATTCTTTCAATATTATTTCACTGGCACGATGACTATTCGCCATTATGGTTAGTGATGGATTAATACCCGGTGCTGATGGGAATATCGATCCATCAGCAATAATCAGGTTCTCATGGCCATGCACTTGGTAGCTGTGGTTTACAACGGATTTGTCTGCATTTTCACCAATGGCGCAACCACCCATTTGATGCAAACTGAAATTAAAGTTGGAGGTAATAAACTCACGCGCCCCCAGGGAGTCATAAATTTGTTTCACCACTTTGACACCGGCCATGCCGCGTTTTAAATCTTCGCCATTCAGTGGTTTGGTAATTTGCAATCGACCTTTACCATTAACACGAATCGTACCGGGTATCACATCACGAATGCAGACTTCCATACTCGCCATATACCGATATCGTTCCATATAATTTTGCAGTTCAATACCGTGAGCGGGAATTAACATAGTAACCCCCATAGGGCCTACAAACACATTCTCTAATTTAAAGCCTTGCTTTCTAAATCGTGGCTCGTCTGATTTTATGGCTTGTAAGGCACCTTTATGAGCATTAATTTCTTCATCAAACATCGCCAGGTTCATCCACTGGGGATGCGCAAAGAATCCCTCCCCCAGCGCTGGCAATCGTTCTTTATAACCTGACGTTAATAACAGGCGGTTGGTCCCAAGAGTACCGGCGGCAACAATACACTTTCTGCCATAAACCGTTTCATGCACACCGTGACGCTGACCATGAATCGCGACTTGCTGAGGGCCATGTGCGATATCAGATACTTCAAATTCAGTTTTAATTTCTAAGCCGTTGGCTTGGGCTTTTTTTAGAAAGGTGATGGGCATACTTTGTTTGGAATCACGCCGACAACCACCCAGACAGGCCATGCAATCATTTTTATCCACCTGGCAATCACTCTGCCCACGACGCAACTTAGACCACTTGTATCCGAGCTTATCAAAACCTTCAGCATAGAGTTCAGCATTTCGGTTCCACTCTTCACGCTCTATAGTATGAATCTGCAGATGCTCTTCTATGGCGTCATAGTGACGTTCCATATTGTCTACGCTATAGGCATCTACGCCAGAGATATCTCGCCATTCATCTAGCGCCAAATCGTCAAACCGGTCGAGCAACGCTTGGTTAACCACGGTTCCACCGCCAAACAACTTACCCCGAAGAAATAGTAAGTTTGCGTTGGTCGTTGCATCCATACCACCACCCCAGAATAACCGAGAGTTGGTATGTAACTCATTACGGGGATAATTGGTCTTATCCCATTGCTTACCAGCTTCCAATAACAGACATTTGGCTCCCGCTTCTGACAAATAATGCGCCAACACACTGCCCGATGCCCCGGACCCTATAATTACAAAGTCATATACCGTTGCCACTGCCTTCTCCTTTGCTTTTCTCTTATGTTGACTTGTATATTCGCCATACTGGAACTAACGTGCCATTATTGAAATATTATAATACTTGATGTTTACCATGGATACTAGCAATAGCCTCACTATTTATCCTAAGATAGTTTTGTGACGGTTCACATCCTAAGTTGATTCAGGCACACTGCTAGACTTCTTGCTAGATCTCTAACTAGGCACCTCCTTTACACATCAAATTGGCCCACCAACATAGCCCATGATTACTGAACGAAAAATTCTACTAACACAAAGCCAAGATCATGCAGGCTTAATCGCACAAATCACACATATTTGTTTTAAACATGGTCTAAACATCATCAAAAATGACGAGTTTGTTGATCGCGAGCACCATCAGTTTTTTATGCGAACTGAGCTGGAAGGGGTTTTCGATGACCTTAAGCTACTGGACGAGCTAACACAGGCTCTTCCCTCCAATACCTTTCACCGCTTAAGTACAGCGGTGAGAAAACGTTTAGTATTAATGGTAACAAAAGAGCCTCACTGCTTAGGTGAGTTGCTAATGAAAAGCCAATACGGTTCATTAAATGCCGACATCGTTGGTGTCGTTGGCAATCATAACGACCTGGAAGAACTTACTCAAAAATTTAATGTACCTTTTCATTGCATTAGCCACGATGGATTAAGCCGAGAGCAACAAGAAAAAGAAATCCAGAGCGTCATTGCCGGTTACAATCCCGATTACATCGTGTTGGCAAAATATATGCGTATACTTACTCCTTCTTTTGTTGAACAGTACAGCAACCGCATTATCAATATTCACCACTCGTTTTTACCCGCCTTTATCGGTGCAAAACCCTACCATCAAGCTTATGCACGCGGCGTAAAAATTATTGGCGCCACTGCACATTTTGTTAGCAACGACTTGGATGAAGGTCCGATCATAACTCAAGATGTTACCCGTGTGGATCATCGATACACCGCTGAGCAAATGGCGCAAGCCGGGCGCCATGTGGAAGAGTCTGTGCTGTATCATGCCGTGCAGCAGGTGACGAACGAGAAAGTGTTTGTTTACGGTAATCGAACCGTGGTCTTTGATTAATCAGCTAGATTCCATAAGATGCGAAATATCACTGGCAATCGAAATAAAGTGTTTCTCTACATCCGTGTTACTGGTAAACAATGAAACAACCTTCTCCATATGATTGTTTACCAAATTCACAAAAAATAGCTCTTGCTCCTCAGACAATACCAACGATGAAAAACCAAGATGCATCTCATCAAAAAGCGACGCTATAATAGTCGCTGTTTTACTTTGTCGACTACGAATGCCATCTTCAACATCTTTAACCGCTAAGTTCACATTGCCTAACGCCTTTTGAAGCTCCTCTAACACATCATTCCGTTGCCGCACTTCTATATCAATGCTTTCGATTCTAGATTCTGCTCCGTTTAACAACGATGCAATATGATCATTTAATCGTCCACATTTACTTTCGTTTTCTCGCGGCATATTTTTAATGATTAGGGATATGCGTTCAAAATTGAACGCCGTTCTTCGACCGAAATGAATAATCCGGTCCCCTCCTCTTATTTGTGCCATCAGGTCAATTTCAAGTGGTGTACACTGCTTCTGTGTGGAGCTCATATTTAGAAACCCCGATAAGCTTCGCATTTGAAGGCTGCACTCCAACCCAAAAGAATGGCAAGTACCGATAATTTGGTGTGCTAAATTTTCGATTGTTTCACAAGAAAAGCTTCGTTCATAAAAATTGTTAACCGTACCCAATTCACTGCTATTGGTAATGGCCATCATCGCCATATTCTTTGACTCTACCAGCGATTCTTTTAACGCAATTTGTGATTTCACCTTAACAAGAAGTTCTTTAGCTTCATAAGGTTTGGTTAAATAATCGACCCCTCCAACTTCATAGCCTTGTAGTTTATTTTCCAAAGCACAATAAGCGGATAAGAAAATCACGGGGGTGTCTCGAAGCGGTATTTCTTGTTTAAGAATCTTGCATGTTTCATACCCATCCATCTCTGGCATACATACATCCATGATAATTAAATCAACTGCATTAACTCTTAGGTATTCAACACACTCTTCACCTGAGCCAAGCGTGACAACACTATATTCCTTCTTTAATACCGACTTCATCAATAAGCGATTAGTAGATTCGTCATCAACCACTAGAACAGTATATTTTCCATGTTTCATTGCTTAGAAAGGCCCCCTGATAGCCAAATAAATACTCTATATTTCAGTGTAGCCAAGCGCCAGGGTTCTGCAAAAACCATTTAGGCAATTTCTTACCACTCTAATAACAACAATGATAACAATTACAGGAGCTTCCCCCCCTCTATAACCGCCTTAACGGCCTCTCCTGGCCCCATAGAGTCACACGTCACCGTCACATCCGCATACTGACGATACAGTAACTGACGCTCCTCAAATAAGTCTTCAAAGCTCTGCTCAGGCCGACGGGCAATGCCCCGTGTTTCATAGTTATGAATACGTCGACGAAGCTCCTCCAGAGGAACCTCAAGATATACCACCGGGCCACAGGATTTGAGGTATTCCATGCCTTTTTTGCTGTAAACCGCACTGCCCCCTGTTGCAATAACCTTTTGATGGCACTCGGTTGCCAGCAATACCCGCTCTTCAACCTCCCTCAACGCTAAATAACCCTGCTGCTCTAAGATATCCTGCAGGCTTTTATCCTCCTGCACTTGAATTGCTACATCGGTATCCAAAAAGTCCAATCGGAGCTCTTTGGCTAACAATATCCCTAACGTGCTTTTCCCGGCTCCGGGCATTCCAATAAGAATAAGACTTTGACGATATGGCATGATTAAACCTTTCGGTGGAACATTCATGATGGATATAAGAGAGATCTAATGAAGATCTAAAGTGCTTTCCCCAGTATAATGCCCGCTATGAGACATCACTAGGTTATACCACACTCTTATATCACCTCTATGAAACTAAATAACGAACAAACCGCTGCTGCCCATTACCAGGGGGATGCGAAACACCTATTGATTTTGGCCGGTGCAGGCACGGGAAAAACCCGAACCATTATCGGGCGCGTGCTTTACTTGGTTAAACAAGGCACCCCCATTGGGCGTCTGTTAATGCTGACCTTTACCCGCCGCGCCGCCAAAGAGATGCTAGTTCGTCTTGAAAAAGATTTAGGACCGGCCACCAAAAACATTACGGCTGGTACCTTTCACCATTTCTGCTTGCAAATTATGCGACGCATCCCTAAGTCCTTTGGTGTTGAAGAGCGAACCGTTATCGATCGGGACGATAGTAAAAGTTTGGTTCAGCTCATTCGTGGTGAGGTGGTTGATAAAAAACACAAAAAAGAATTCCCTAAAGCGGCGACTTTACTGAACTATCTATCTTATGCAAAGAATTGCTGCCTACCACTTTCTGAGTATTTAATACATTTTACGGAATTGGATGAGACTTTTTGTACGCTCGTTGAAACCATCGGCAAACGTTATGAACTACGAAAATCCGAGCGAAAATACCTCGATTACGATGATATCTTACACCTCTTTGTTAAAGGCATTGAAAAGAACCCTGCATTAGCTGAAAAGATTGGCGGTTTATACCAGCATATTCTTGTGGACGAAATGCAAGACACTAATCCACTTCAATGGCGTATTTTACAAGCGTTATCCAATGCACATTTATTCTGTGTGGGTGATGATGCACAATCCATCTATGCGTTTCGTGGCGCAGACTTTCGCAACATCCACTCCTTTAGCGAACGCCTACCAGACTCCAACGTATTTAAACTTGAGCAAAACTTTCGTAGCACCCAAGAAATATTGGATATTTCCAATTGGTTGCTTAAAAAATCCACCATTGATTACAATAAAAAGCTTACCGCCGTACGAGGCAAAGGAATCATACCTCGACTGATTGATTTTGAGAGTAAATACGATGAAGCATCATGGATAGCAGCTGATTTACTTGAGCGTAAGGAAAGTGACGCCCAATGGTCTGATCATATGATTTTGGTTCGCTCTGCTTGGGCGGCCAAAACCTGTGAAGGTGCATTAATTGATGCGGGTATTCCTTATCGCTTTGTTGGCGGTACCAGTCTGTTAGAGGCTGCTCATGTAAAAGATGTATTGTGCTTGTGCCGTGCCGCACTAAATCGCACAGATGAGCTGGCGTGGATTCGTTATCTAAAATGTTGGCCAAGAATTGGGGATGCAACGGCCTCAAAAATTGTTAAGGCATTATTAGATGCAGACCCCGCAGAAGGTATTGATGATGTATTACGCCAATCAATCCCTAAACGAGAGGATATTATCGACAGCGTATTGGCCATTCAATCACTACGCAACAATCCATCATCAGCCATTAAAAAAGGCTTAGAGATGATGGAGCATAATTTTATGACCCGTTACGATCGCTGGGAGTCTCGCGCTGGTGACATACGTTTATTGTCTGACCTTGCCTGTCGTTATAAAGACTTACTGGGCTTTGTTGAAGCGTACACTCTTGATCCCGTATCCAACTCTGAAGCTGAGCGAATAGAAGAGGATGATTTGGTAACGGTCATCACTGTACACAGCTCTAAGGGTACAGAAGCCCCAGTGTGTTATTGCCTTGGGGTGCAACCTGGGGCTTATCCTCACATTAGAAGCTTGGGAGATAGGGATTCGGAAGAGGAAGAGCGTCGCGTGTTGTACGTAGCCTTTACTCGGGCACAAAATGAATTAATAGTGACCCGTTGTGGCGATGAAAGCCGTACCTTATTTCATGGTGGTTCTTATGTTCAAAGCGAAGGTGAGCCGTACTTTTTGGAGTACCTACCGCCTGACTTGGTAGAGCATGAACAGTATGGCTATGGATTAGCGTTAGGGGGAAGTTCTGTATTGGATGAGCTACTGGACTTTGAATAGCTGGACTTTGAGTAGCTATACTTTAAGCAAAGCAATCTTTTGTTGTCGTGTTAAAGACTTAATCGCCGCCTCTCGTTGACTAGCGCTGCTACGATCATGGCCACTTTCTTTGAATACAAACTCTACCGGCTGACGACCATAAAAATATTTCGCCCCCTTGCCGGTTTTATGCTGATCAAACCGTCGTTCTAAATCCGTGGTAATACCTGTGTAATACGTATTATCACTACACAGGATCATATATACCCACCATTCTGATTGCGCATTCACGCCAACGATGTCTCCCGCACATTAATGCTTGATACAATGTCATCCCCCGGCACAGCACCATCAATATCTACGTAGGAGTTTTTACCAATAGACTCACTGCGATGGGTATGGCCATGGTGTTTTGCATAACATTTTTCATAACACCGAGCCAGCACACGACTAATACGTGTCTGATTTCGAATCATCGCAATATTTGGCCACGTCGAGCGCTCGCCTGTAAGGATAAAGTCATAAATTTCGTCATCTGACGGATTCGCCATGACCTTCAGGTATTTTTTCATAGGAAAATCAGGGTGTAAATTAATATCCCCCAAATAGTCTTGCCCCAACAACGCATCGGCACGATCTAGCCAAAAACGAAACGTTCGATTCTGCGTATGTTTTTTAGTGACGGTAATAACCTGGTGCCATTGAGCATGAATCGATGACGATGCAAAATCGATAACAAACGGCAAAACACCTTTTTTAGATCGATTCGCCACAAACGGTAATACGTGAGGATTGGTTTGGCTAACAATAAAATGGTTTGCATTAAAAATACGTCCAATACGCGCCATCGGTATATCGGTACTAACCCCACCATCAGCCCAGAGTTCGGATTCCATATAAGGAACCACTTCCCCCTCAGCATTCTTAGCTCGTAGCTGAACGGCAGGAAACACACCGGGTATTGAGCAAGAGGCTTTACAAGCGTAGGCAACCAAAACATTCGGAGCTGTTTTATAATTTAGCACACGTGCTTTTTGTCCTGCCCGGGTTGGTGATACCGTGATATTAATCGCTCTTCCAGTGCGTACATAGGCCTCCAGAAAAGTGTCATTTGGAATATTATTAGAGATACACTGCAATAACTGCTCCGACTCTAACAATGATTTTTTAGAAAAAATCTCCATAAAGGAGCGGTGTTTTATCGGGCTAAAATCATTATTTTCCGGTATAGACAATTTTTCTAACAATTCCTCATCGGAATGTGTTCCCACCAGCCCTGTGACTATCGCGCCCATGCTGGTACCAGAGATAACAGACGGTAAAAGGTTTTGTTCTAATAAAGCTTTAATAATGCCCAGGTGATAAATACCAAAGGCACCCCCTCCACTTAACATAAGCGCACTTCGACCGAAATTGTTCCTTGCGTGCTTAAACAGCTTTAATTTTTTTGCTTCATTAATAAGATCTAATTCCGCATCACAAAGGTAGTTTAATGTTGTTTCGACTTCATCCAAATACTGTTCTACAAGGTATTTTGTACCCACTAACGATGTGTCATAAAGATGAGAGTCAGTTAATTCACCTAATGTTCGGTGCAAACTTTCTTGCATATAAGAAATAAGGCAGCCGATACGATTTTCTTCGCGATACTCAGCTAATAAGTCTATTTGTTCTTGCAGCAGTTCGTAAGGGTAGTAACCCGACTCGTCATTTCCACGCCAACGGCTATGCCCCTCTAACGTATCAATCTCTTCTGCAGCGCTATGCCACTGTTGATAGGTTTTTGCTTTTTTTAAGGCTTTATAATTCGCGGCCAAATGGCGGTAACTGGATCTCACTCACTACTCCTCTACTTATTCTTATAACGATATAAACAACTATATTTATAACTACATCAATACCGGTGTACCTGAAAATCACTAGAAATCAGCGCGGCTCGCCAGCGCTCGGAGAATGCTTTCATACCACCAACATAATGCTGCTCTATAAATGTCACGGTATTCACGGGCTGGCAAAAGTTATCTGCCATATGTGTCATCAATAATTTCATGGTTTCTCGCCCTAAGGCGTCTTGCATCATAAAGTGCACAACCGACCAAGCCATAGCGTACATCATATTTTGCTCATGATCTCGCCATGCACGACCTTTGATCGCCAAGTAGTCACTAACTGACATTAACTCGCCAGCTGCTTGAGCGTCTTGTAACAATTTAAGGTGATGTGGTGATGGATTAACCCGCTTACTTTGACCTTCAATGCTCAAACGCTCAAAGTATTCAGCTAAACCTTCATTAAACCATACCGGTGTACGGCCATATAACCCAGAGTTAATCACATGGGTTGCTTCATGCCGGGCAATGGATTGTGTCATGGAAGCATCTCGCTGCACCATGACGACCGCCTCGTCCATAGATGGCTTATAGAAACCTGCAGCTGTCTCTAACCCAGGTACATGCTCTTCACGGTATACATCAAACTTGGTCTGATCATTAAACACTTTTACGTTCAGATCCACCTGTTTAATGTATTGATCTGGTAACCAACGGGACAAAATAAAGTACAACTGCTTTAGGTCCGCTGACAACCGGTCATGCAAAAACGGGGGTAAATTGCCTCCCGCTGCGCTAATCGATATACGAAAGTACTGTTTTTCCATCTTATAACGGCTGGTCAGATCCTCTGCGCCTTTACCCTTAGGTTTATCGGTAAAATGAACTTTGCCCTCGGCATCAACCCATTTAAAAACTTTACCTTGAGCTTCAACCTCGCTGGTTTCGCGGGTCTTGGGCACATGACAAGCAGTCATATGGGTTTCGAAACTCTCTATCACCTCCTCCACTGCCTGCCGATTTTGCTGCGAGAAAGGCTGCATAAAGGGAAAAAAGGGGCCATCTTGTGTTTGACTGCTTGTTGGCTTCGGAATACCAAGGGCGGTTAACAGAATTTTACGTTTTGCAGGAGGAATGCTGCTGAAAACAAACAACAACAATAGGGATAACGTTAACAATATGAGAAAAGAGGGGCGAACTTTCACAAAAACACCTTACTACATTAGCCAATGGCGACTTGTTGAGTATAGTAAGGTGTTTACAGAATAAGAAGGTCGATACCCAGAGTCTTATGACACTTGCCCACTAGAAATGCCTAACTGAGACATAACCCTCATTCGATTGATGCTTAGATTGGTGTTTCGATTGATGCCTAGATTGTTGTTTTGAGTGGCCGTTCTGGCGCTTGGAGCGCTGATCATTGTAGTAGTGATGCACTTCGCGGTCAGCACGTTGTTTCTTATGCTGCCAATAACTGTGCTGTGAATGCCCATGTTGGTAGCCACGGTGAGTGTTCCTGTGGTTATTGTTATAGCTATGGTGTGTGTTGTGATGCGTATAGTGCTGATGATGCCGTTTACGGGTTTTATGACGCTTATAACACCGGTGATCACCATGAAAGTGGTGCTTTTGATGCTTTCGATGACGGTCATAATGATTGTCATAACGATCACCATGGGACACCAGTGATAAACCAACAACTGCGCCAATAAGTGCTCCGGCTACAATTTCATCAGAGTAATTGTCATGGCCTGCATAGGATGTTGTGCCTGCGCCTATGAAGACAAGGGCAATAACGGCGGTAATAATTCGTTTGCGCTGATTTGACATTAGGTGATTAAAATTCTGTTGATTAAGGGTCATGATTACGCTCCATTAATGAATGTTGCTTGATTCTGATTATCAGATTAACCCCCTGTACCTGAACCCAAACTGAACCGTAAAATCTTTTTTTGTTCAGCTTCGATTCATCTTCACTTTGCTTTAATACTTCCATCGACATGATTCGTCACTCATAAAGGAAGATCATTATGCAAACCCAGACTAGTCCTATTCGCAGCATCGCTTATCAAGCATTTATTCTTACGGTATTAATTTGTAGTTTGATATTGGACTCCCAAACGGTGTTTGCAGAGAGCATTGCTATTGCCGCTACAACAGACATCACATCAAACACAAAATCCACGGGTGGTATGGTTGACCGTTCGCACGATATAAAAGAAAAACAGAAAAAAGACGAAAGCAATAACAATAGAGCGGCTCGTTCGGCATCACGCCACACGACGTCTAACAGCTGGGTTCACAATGTAGATTTTGAATATTTATTGGATAACGACGGTGACGGTTTTTTTCATCGCTTTCGGGTAACGTTTGATGCGGATACACTTTTAGTCAGCGATAGAATTTATGCCAAATTATATTTGGATAACCAGGATGAAGAACGTTTATATTATGTGACGGAAAATTTCACGATCATTGGTGAAGCATTGTCTGATAGCTATGAAGTCACTACCAGCTTAACGGAAGGTTACGACAGCGACATCTATAACCTTCGTGTTGCTATTTACGATGCATATACGCACGAGTTGCTGGATAGTGTTAATGCCTATGACGATGATGATTTATACGGCCGTTATTTAGAACAAGTCGATCTAGATTCATTTCAATCAACTATTTTTACTATTCAAGAATTAACTATCGCACTGTCTAGTGATACCGATAATGATGGTTTTTTCCCTGAGCTAGACATTACCATCGATGCCGATATGTCATTTGGTACTGAGTGGGTAGCGTTAAACGTGTATATTGTAGACCCATCAGGGATAGAAACACTGTTATATCAAAATAACGACTGGTTTATTTCCGGATACCAATCTTCTGATAAAGATATTACCAACGTATTGCTAGAATCTGGATACCGTAGTGATTACTACCATATCCGAGCAAAATTATACGACGCAGACAACGGTCTGCTATTAGCAACCGCAGACACTACACGTAGTTCAGGTTTAGCAATCGAGAGTGAAGATTACGACGATAGTTTTGACTCAAGTAACAGCCATATTGATGATAATCATTACGGTGCTGAGTCTGATGGACACGGTGGCGCACTGAGCTGGTTCGGGTTATTGGCAGTAGCGGGCTTAATGGGGTTACGTAAAGCATACCGTTAAGCCATACCCCTAGATAATACCTCTAATCTCCATATCCGTTAGCGGCCGGTATTGGCCGGGCGCTAACGTTTCATCTAACAATATATTGCCAATTGAAAGCCGGTGCAATGCCAACACCGGATTTCTAAATCGTCCAAACATTCGTTTTATCTGATGATAACGCCCTTCAACTAAACGTAACTGCGCAACGTAATCACTTACAATCCTTAATTCTACGGGCCGTGTTGTAATATCTTCATAAGAGAAATACATGCCATCAGCAAACGCTTGAATATAATCCTCTGTTAACGGTTTCTCTAATCTCACTCGGTAACATTTGCTCACCTCTGCTTTCGGCTCCGATAATGCTCTTGACCAACGTCCATCATTGGTAAGTAACAACAAACCGGATGAGTTCAGATCGAGCCGCCCTGCAATATGCAAATCACTCACATCAGAGACAGACAACAGGTCTATCACGGTTTTGTGTTGCTCGTCGATGGTTGCACTCACAACACCAATGGGCTTATTCATCATCCAGTATTGAGGCTGGTTATCTTGAAGCACCCTAAAAGGTTCACAGCCAGTTTGATCAACCAGCGCCACATGGGTAAATGAATCAACCTGCTGTTGTATATCCGTGGCGGCAATACCGTCCACCAGCACTTGTTTTTTCGCTAGCATCAACCGTACATCACCTCGATTAATCCCCAATTTTGCACTCAGGAAACGATCTAGACGTGAACGCTTTGATGTTGTCATTCAGAAACTCGGCCACGTAAGGACTTGGTTCGACCCCGTTTGGTTTTACTATCCATTCTGCGCTTCTGAGAACCTTTTGTCGGTTTGGTCGCCCGCCTAGCCTTTCGCGCCACGGCAACACTTTTCACCAACTCCTGCAAACGCGCTAATGCATCCGCACGATTCTTCTCTTGAGTACGGTATTGCTGGGCTTTGATGATGATAACGCCGTCCTTGGTAATACGACGGTCCCGCAATGACAGCAGTTCTTCCTTATAGAATTCGGGTAATGACGATGCCCGAACATTAAAGCGCAAATGTATGGCAGAAGAAACTTTATTAACATTTTGCCCCCCCGCCCCTTGTGCTCGGATAGCGGAAAGCTCTATTTCATCATCAGGAATCGACACACTAAGAGATATTTTTACAGCCACAATACAACCTTAACCTATTCAATCTATTAACTATTTTAATAGCTACTCTTAAACTATTGTATAACTATTCTATAACGACACCATCATCACTTAAGCCATGTTTAAACAGCCCTGAAGCACCCTGTACTTAACCCTTGCATCAGCTTCGCTTAAATAATAACCTTACGTTTACTGTATTTTCCCGCGCACTGTGGTTATGTGGTAAGATGCGACCCGCATTTTTCAGCTCCAAAAAGGTAAGCCTCTACCCATGACGATTGACGCAAATATCATAGCACTGACTGACGCAGGCCAACAATTCCCAGCTCAACGGTTTAAGGTTTTTACCGCCCGACAGTTAGGAAAGATCCCTCAACTACAGCAACTGTCAGAACAAACTCAGTTTGAGATGAAAGTTGTCAGCAGCGTATTGCCTTTTCGTGTAAACGCATACGTGATTGATGAACTTATCGATTGGGCTGCGGTGCCAAATGACCCTATGTTTCAACTAACGTTTCCACAGCGAGAAATGTTAGAGCCACGCTATTATGACGCCATTGCCAAGGCGCTTAACGAAGAGTGGGAAAAAACTGAATTTGATGCGCTGGTAAAAGAAATTCGCGGCGAGATGAACCCTCATCCTGCAGGCCAGCTGGAAAAGAACATTCCTACGATTAACGGCGAACGGGTTGAAGGCATCCAACACAAGTACCGAGAGACGGTGTTGTTTTTCCCAACCTCTGGTCAAATATGCCATAGCTATTGTACGTTCTGTTTTCGTTGGGCACAGTTTGTTGGAGACAATGAATTAAAAATTGCTGCAAAAGAATCAGGGCAATTACAAGAATACCTTCGTGAGCACAAAGAAGTTACCGATGTATTATTTACCGGTGGCGACCCAATGGTAATGAAAACCAAAAACCTTCGGGCATATTTGGAGCCATTATTAACGGAAGAGTTTTCTCACATCAAAACCATTCGTATCGGCTCCAAAGCACTCAGCTTTTGGCCCCAACGATTTGTGACCGATGAAGATTCCGACGATTTGTTATCGCTATTTCAAGAAATCATTGCCAGCGGTAAACATGTTGCCTTTATGGCCCATTATAATCATTGGTGTGAACTGGAAACAGATATCGCCAAAGAAGCCGTTAAACGTATTCGCCAAACCGGGGCAGTAATTCGCTCACAAGGGCCGTTGTTAAAACATATTAACGATAACGCTGATGATTGGGCAAAACTCTGGAAAATCCAGGTTAGCCTCGGCATTATCCCTTATTACATGTTTATCGAGCGAGACACCGGAGCGCGACATTACTTTGAAGTACCTTTGGTAAAAGCCTGGGAGATTTATCGCGAAGCAATGCGTCAGGTTTCAGGTATTAGCCGTACCGCCCGCGGCCCATCGATGAGCTGTGACCCTGGTAAGGTAGAGATTCAGGGTATTACTGAAATTAATGGCGAGAAGGTTTTTGCATTACGCTTTATCCAAGGCCGTGATTACGACTGGGTACAACGTCCATTTTTTGCAAAATACTCAGAAACAGCGACCTGGCTAAACCACTTGGAACCAGCATTTGGTGAAGAGAAGTTTTTCTTCGAAGAATAACAACTCAAAAAGCACGCTCATTCACGTGCTTTCATCTCAACCTTTCAAAAAAGCATATCTAAAAAGGCTTCTAACGATATAAAACTCATTCGCTAGAAGCCTTTTTTAATAACGACAGTAAATACCGACAATCCTTAACCTTCTACAAAATCAGCCCTCTACCAGGTCAGTCTTCCACCACATCCAATTCACGCTTTTTACTCTTGTTACGTTTCACATTAATCTCCACATAAGAACGATAAAGCTCCGTCATCTTATGAATACCGTCACTTCCTCCCGCCATAACACCACCGGTGAGTAACACATCAACCACGTTAAACATTCTTAACTGCAACGAGCTTAACTGGCCCAATACCGCTTCATCAACCAAAACACCGATACTACGAACACCGGCAATACTGATCATCAAACCAAACAACAAACCTAAACGTAACGCTAAAACACGGGTAAATGCTCTGTAATCCATTTTTTCAATACGAGCGTCTTCGAGCTGATCGTAAAAGCGCTCCTCTACTGCTTTCTCAGGTGCTATTTTTTTCTGCCGCTGAACCGCTCGCTTGTATTTCCGAATCGTAAGTTCCAGCTGCTCCGAACCACGAGCGCGTACAGTGGTTAAAATAACCTCTTGAGCACGCTCCATGAATAACGTCACCACAAAGATGGTGGCTAACAATTCAGCTATAGCCGTTACACTGACAGAGTTAAAATGAATCGGCACCGTTACGCCAAATGCAGCGGCACACAAACACAATATGACAGCTGCCCCAAACAACCAAGACTTAGTACGTGATCCCATGATATTTCTTTTATCCTTATTTTAATTCCATCAAACCTTACCATATAAGGCTCAAATTTGAAGTGAATTTGAAATAGATTTGAGTAGAATAGAGCGCTCATCAACCTATACCAAACCAACAAGCCAGAGCTTCATGCGTTTAGATAAACTACTTAGTAACAGCACCGGCATCAGCCGCTCCGAAATCAAGAAAGCCATTCGCCAAGGGGACGTGTCCGTAGATGGCGTAAAGGTAAAAAATGCGTCAATGCAACTATCCAGCGAACAGCGCGTCACCCTATTCGGGCAAGAAGTTAGCGAAGCAAAACCTCGATACTACATGCTCAATAAACCTGAAGGTTATGTTTGTGCAAACAGGGATAGAGAACACCCTACGGTTCTTGACCTGATGATAGACGAGCCTCTATATGAGAAGCTCAATATTGCCGGCCGATTAGATATTGATACCACCGGGCTAGTACTGCTAACGGATGACGGGAAGTGGCTACACAATGTCACCAGCCCCAAACATCATTGCCATAAACGCTATATTGCACAAACAGCCGAACCCATTGAAAACAGCAGCATTGACGCATTTAGAACCGGTATAATGCTCAAAGATGAACTAAAACCCACGCTGCCTGCCACTCTCACTCCTCTTAAGTCGCCAGAAGAGAGTGTTAATGTCGCAGAAATTATTATTTCAGAGGGGCGCTACCACCAAGTGAAACGTATGTTTGGAGCAACCAACAACCGTGTTATTGCCTTACATCGAGCGGCGATTGGAGACATCAGTCTTGATGACAATCTCGCCCCCGGCGAATACCGCCCTCTTACACAAACCGAAATAGATAGCATCCAATGAATGATTTAGCGCTTAATTTACTGTTAGAAAAAATAATCAGTGACCGAGAGAATCCTGAAGAAGCCGAGTGCAATCTATGGATTTTGGACGAAAATCTAGCACCTAGCGACATTACCCAGGGTACAGCCAAAAGCAAAATCCCATTAACGCTAATCTGCAACCGCCTTGATTTACAACAACAGCTAAAAACCAACAAAGTCACCAGCACATTCAGCGACTTTGATTTTTCTGGCTTTGAAGACAACAGCGTAGATCGTATTTTTTATCGTGTATCAAAAGAAAAAACCGTCGTACATCACATCATCAACCAGGCGTTTCGTGTACTTAAACCAGGAGGGACACTTGCCATCGCTGGATATAAAAACGAAGGTGCGAAAACCTATATTGATAAAGCCAGCAAGTTATTTAATGGTGCAATATCAAAATCCAAAGGTGGCCAATCCTCTCACTTTGCAATCATTAGCAAAGGTTCGGCAAGCCATGGAAAAATACTGGATGACAAAGATTACGCCCATACACGCAGCATAAATACCCGATCCAACGACCAAGATTTCAGTTTTATTTCTAAGCCAGGCCAGTTTGGCTGGAATAAAACAGACAAAGGTAGCGAGTTATTAATTCAACTCCTTCCAGAGGTTATACGCAAACGCCATACCCCCGCAGAAACCATGCTGGACCTGGGTTGCGGATATGGCTACCTGTCATTAATGGCGGCATCTCTTGAAGGTTTAGAAATGTTGAATTTACAACAAATAACAGCAACCGATAACAATGCCGCCGCGATTCTTAGCTGTGAAGAAAATCTAAAAACGACTGGCAAAAACTACAATGTCATTGCCGACAATTGTGCCCATGGAATACGAGGCCGATTTGACTTGGTATTGTGTAACCCACCTTTTCACCAAGGCTTTTCTGTTGATAACGATTTAACGCGCATGTTTTTAGAACAAGCTCACAAACGTTTACATGCAAAAGGTGATGCGGTATTTGTGGTTAATCAATTCATTCCTTTGGAGCGCAAGGCTCAGGATTTGTTTGGAAAAATCACCTTACTGGCAGAAAACGATGGCTTCAAGGTAATCCATTGCAAACGCTAACGACCTCAATTTAACAGGCGTTACAGCAACTTTCGCGTAGTGAATCTCAGCAACCCATTACGTTCCGATTTTTCTAAAATCGGCGTTGCTACAATACGCCTACGCAAGCAGTTCATTGTTACCTCTTGCTTAAAAAAAGCCCCTACGGCGTTATGACACAGTGGCGTGGCAAAACGAAATGCGGAGGTGAAACTGTTTTCCATCTCGCCTCGCGCAACCAAACTGGAAGTATTGAGTTCCTCTGGTGACACCGTATTTGTCACCAGCACACCACTATCCGATAAATTCGAGAGCAATGTATTTACCCATACGTCACTCAAGGGCACAGCTCTTACAGGCTCACCACCATCATGCCCGTATAAGTCATCAATAATTAAGTCAAAAGCAGCACCCTGATAGGCCTTTAACCAAGAAACCGCATCGGCCCGATGTAACACTATATTTGGCTGCGTTAGAGAAAAGTACTGCTCTGCAACAAAGATGTGCTCTTCTGACAACTCTATGCCAATCATTATGTCAGGAGACAATAAACTACTTAGCTGATGTAATACAGTGCCTCCTCCCACGCCAAGAACCAACACACGTTTGATGCTTTCTTCAGGCACACACAACGCGGGCAATAGCAGTAAATCCCACACACTACCCGTTATTACCTGACCGGGGTTATATTGACTATGCAAAACACCATTGGTATACAGTCGACGCGTTTTGCCTGCAGACCTTACTTCATAGAGGGTGTTATCCACCCGTTTTTGCCATAAAATAGCCACTATTAATCCCTATAACACATCCTAAACGAGCATACCTTACATTGACCAATCTGCTTAAGCTTTCTCAATTACGCCAAGCATTCCCTATATTACAGGAATCAGCCAACGGACATCCGTTGGTGTACTTTGATAACGCTGCAACCACTCAAAAGCCGGTGTCGGTCATTACGGCAATTGATCACTATTATCGCCATCAAAATGCCAATGTACATCGTGCCAGCCACCACCTTAGCACAGTCGCAACGGAAGCGTTTGAGGAGGCCCGCTCATTGGTGCGTAATTTTATTAATGCGGCACATGATCATGAGATCATTTGGACTAAGGGCACTACGGAATCGATCAATTTAATCGCTCAAAGCTATGGCCGCTCAACACTCTGCCCTGGTGATGAAATCCTTATTTCCGTGATGGAACACCACGCCAATATCGTTCCATGGCAAATGCTAGCAGAGCAGACGGGAGCGACCCTCAACGTAATACCTCTAACGTCAAATAATCAGTTAGATATGAGGGAGCTTGACCGGCTTATATCTCACAACACAAAAATTGTTTCCATCTGCCATGCATCGAATAGCCTTGGCACCATCAATCCAGCAAAAGAGATCATCCAAAAAGCCAAGTCCGTCAACGCTATCACCGTTATTGATGGGGCTCAGGCCATCGCCCATCTACCTGTTGATGTTCAGTCCTTAGATTGTGATTTTTACTGTTTCTCTGGTCACAAAATGTTTGGCCCTACGGGTATTGGTGTGCTTTACGGAAAGGAGGCATTACTCAATACAATGCCGCCATGGCAATGCGGCGGGGAGATGATTCAACGGGTGTCATTTACAGGCACCACCTATAATGCGCTACCTTTTAAATTTGAAGCTGGCACACCCAATATTGCCGGTGCCATTGGTTTGGGGGCAGCGATTAAATTTATCCGTCAATGGGACGCTAAAGCCCGTCAACAACAAGAAGATACATTACTCGCGGCCGCCCATTCGCGGGCGGCAAAAATGCCGCAACTCAATATTATTCAACAGTGTCAGCCGACCGTAAGCTTACTGGCATTTAATATCGACGGTTACCATGCCAGCGATATAGGCACACTACTCGATCAGCAAGGGTTTGCCGTAAGAACCGGGCATCATTGCACGATGCCGTTAATGCAACACTTAGGTATTGATGGCTCCTTAAGAATGTCCTTTGCTTTTTATAATACGGTAGATGAAGTCCACCGATGCTTTGATTGTTTAGACAATATTCTTTCTGGAAATATTTCCGCCCTGCCTATCGAGAAGCAAGTGCCAGCGCAAGAAAGCAGCGCTCCTAATATTCAGCAATTAACCGAGAATTTACTATCCAAAAGAGGCTGGGAAGATCGCTACCGATTTATTATGCAACTAGGAAAACAATTACCACACTACCCTGAAGAAAAGTGCACGGACGATCATTTGGTACCTGGCTGTGACAGCACGGTTTGGCTTTGTTATGAACTCAACATTAACAAGGGACACAACACACTGCAATTTTCTATTAATAGCAATGCTCGTATTATTAAAGGGCTTTCTGTCATATTGTTAAGTTATTACAATGGAAAAACAGCAGCCGAGATTAAAAACAGTAATATTCAGGATATCTTTGATACACTAGGTCTTAGCAAACACCTAAGCCCTTCTCGTAACAATGGCCTGCTAGCGATAAATCAACGGATCATTGATATCGCAACAACAACGTAACGCAACAATCCGTTACTCAGCGGCAGCTTTACGCTCCGCTGCCCGCAGTAATTTTTCTATAACTTTCGAGACAGCAACAAAACCAAACGTCCCCGTAACCATCACAGCAGCACCAAAACCTCCCGAACAATCTAACCGCGTATCCCCATCAGCAAACGCCTTTTCTTGACACACAGACCCGTCAGGCTTTGGATAACGCAACTGCTCGACGGAATACACACAAGAGACCCCGTAGATACGTGTGGCATTGCGAGAAAAACCATAATGACGGCGCAATGTCGCTCTTAGCTTTCTTAACAGTGGATCATTAAAAGTTTTATTTAAATCTCCCGTTGTCACTTTGGTCGGATCTATCTGCCCACCCGCACCACCAATACTGATCACTTTGATTTTATTACGCTTACAATGCCCAACAATTGCAGCTTTTGATGACACCCCGTCAATGGCATCAACAACATAATCAAAGTCTTTTGTAATATGCTCACGAACGGTTTCTCGTGTAACAAAATCTTCAACAGTATGTACTTTGCACTCAGGGTTAATTGCCCGCAAGCGATCAGCCATCACCTCCGTTTTTGACTGCCCAATGGTATCTACTGTGGCATGAATCTGACGGTTGGTATTGGTAACACACACGTCATCCATATCAATAAGAGTAATCTCACCAAAACCTGTTCGTGCAAAACCTTCAGCAACCCAAGCACCTACACCACCAATTCCGATAACACAGACATGAGCCTGTTGAATAACCGCACTGGCATCAATACCGTATAACCTTTTAATGCCTCCAAAACGGAGGTCATACTGCTCTGACATGCAAACTCTCTTTTTACTCTACGTACAATATACGTTTCTAATGTAAAATTTGTCCCAATACACGCTGTGTATTTTCACCCATGATTAAACGAATTTCATGTTCACTAAAATTCGCCCTTAACAAAGCATCGGTTATAAGCGCCAGTTTATCTGCGGAAAAACCTACTTTTGTCGCCCCGTCATAATCCGTTCCTAACGCAACATATTCCACCCCGACCAAATCGCTTACATAACGAATCGCTTTCACAATACCGTCTGGAGTAATATCACACAGTGCCGTTGTCCAAAAACCAATACCAATAACACCACCGCCAGCAGCAATGGAGGTGATTTGCTCATCGCTTAAATTTCGCATACTTGGACAGGTTCCTTTTACCCCCGTATGAGACACAACAACAGGCCCTGATACCATTGCTAACACTTCCTTTATCGCAGAGGGTGATGCATGGGCAAGATCAATCACCACGCCATCATCTTCCATTCGTTTCACAATGTGACGACCAAAATCCGTTAACGGCCCTTTATTAACACCATGAGCAGAACCCGAGACTTTGTTATCAAAGAAATGCGCCAAACCCATCATGCGGTATCCCGCATCATATAAACGCTGATAGTTTTTCTCATCACCCTCTAATGCATGCAACCCTTCAATAGCTAGAATCACACCTAGCGGTTTCCTTTTTTCTAATTGTTTTTTTGTTGTAATCAAGTGAACTGCATCGCTGTTCGCTATCTTTTTTAGTTTATCCGCTTGATATAAGGCTCGTTCAGTAAGATCAAACCAGGTACGTACAGGCCAGTGCTGCCATATAGCTAATGGCAGCACCATGTCACTATTATCATCATTATGTCGCGAATTTAATCCAAAGGGCACTTTGATTACTGCGGACAACACTTGCAACCCTACATTTCCAGCTTGCAAACGAGGGATATCAGAATGACCCGCCGCCGCCCATTCTGTCGCATCACGGCCCGCCAATAGTAGGTCGTTATGTAAATCCACTACCCATAACCTTTTGTGTAACCGCTTACCCTCTTCACTTAATTCTAACAACGAAGTTGGGACCACCTTGCTTGCACCATTTATGAAATAATCTCGTCCTAAAAAGCTGTTAGCAGCTAGAGCAGTAACAAATACCACAACAACAATCATCAACACGCTTAACAATATTTTTTTTAACATTCTTTAATCCAATTGATCCAGTAGCTGTTTATCGTAGTCATCCAGTGAAATCGTCACCCCCAATCCTTGCAACTGGTTATCAAGCGTTTGAATCTGCTGATTTAGCTCAACCATGGTTAACGTATTATCATCCAGCTCATACAACTGCTTAGAGCCTTTAAGGTGAAAATTACTAACGATTAGGCCATTCCTATTTTCACGTTCAACGGCACTTTTTACTTTGGCAGATCTTCGGTAGATACGATTGAGCTCTTGCTTTAAACGCCAAACATAAGTGACCTCATGCATGTAAGCGTGCTCTCGAAAATGATACAAAAGCCCTCCACAAAGGCCAGCCCCGATGGCAACCCCAACCAAGTTTAATGTGAAATTTGATTGCCCTTGCTCACCAAACAACCCAATGAGTAACGTAGAAATACCAACGGCTGAACCTAGCAGCAAAACAACCACTGCTATTGTCACATACCGTAAATGCTCTCGATAAGTGGCCTTATCTATCAGTTGTAGCTTCATAATGTAACTTCTTAATATAACTTCACAATAATCTTCTGGAAAAATCGAGCTACATTATAGCGCTTCTATCGTACGCAGGTAATCTATTTACACACCCCTACATCACTTTGGTACAGGAGGCACACTCCAGGGTTATGCCTCCCGAATACACCGAGCGAACGCTTCCGCCCATATTCGATAAGCATCCTCTCCAGGATGAAAATTATCACTTGCCATTAAACTTTGATCAAAAACAAGAGGCAAATCCATAAACTCACACACAGGATGATCAGACCAAATTGTCTTCGCCTCGGCATTAAAGCGCCGAGACTGCATTCCTAAACACCACCGTAAAGGTTGTGGTAACACCTCAAAGTTTTCAAAGCCGGGAATTTGAGAAATAATAATTTTATTGGTTGAAAAACGATTCATTAACTCTTGAACTAACACCTGCTGTTGGCGTATCCATTGCTTTCTTGTCACACCCGCTGTCACGTCATTAATACCTAAAGAAACAACAATTACATCATAATCTTGTCGCTCAATGGTCGGTATCCATGCAAGCACTTTCGCAGTGGTTGCTCCCGCTTCCGCAACCACGTCCCAATCAAGGTGAAATTCATCCATCAAATGCGAAACAATCTGCCCACCTAACGCTATACCCTGATGAGAAACCCCAACACCTGCGGCAGCGGAGTCCCCGATAACCAACAACTTTAAACATTCGCCTTTTCCTACTCGCCCCGAACGACTACCCGTGGCTTCTGGCAGTTTAGGCATATTAGCTCGCACCCTTCTCGCCTGGGCGATTAACAAGGGGGCTAAAACAGCTACAACAGGCAAATCTCTCATCGTTATGCATTATCCTTTCAAAACCGGCTCGGCTTACTCTTATAAAAATAGAACGCTTCTATAAAAGTGTAGCCAGTTTTGAACAATACATATTGTTAAACAATCAAAAAGTTAAACGCCTTTAGTTAACGCTAACTCGATCCTTCCCAAAGAATTCAGGGGCTTGAATTGATAGGGCTTTCAAGGGGATAGTCGACGTCACCGTTAATGAATGCGGGGTCCCCTCCGGCACTTTTACATAATCTCCAGGGCCGATTGATAGTGTTTTATCACCTAACCGAAAGGTGCCTGTCCCCTCCAATACATAAATCGATTCCGAATGGCTGACATGCTTGTGTAACGGAACCTGTTGCTTAACAAAAACAACAAAGTCGGATGCATTTTTATCACTAGCGACTTTAACTACATGTATATTTTCAAGATCAGCTGGCGCCACTATCTCAGTTAACGACAATTTATCGGCATGAACAGCACCTGCCCCAATGATTCCCACCAACAAAACAATCCATTTTGATTTCATATTTATCCTTTTATTTTATGTTATTTTTACTGTGTTCTTTTGAGCCACCATAGCCAACCAAGGCTGCTGATCTCGTGGCTTTCCCTCTGGACGATAGTAATGATGCATAAGTACAAAACCTGCATGCTCTAAGCAAGCTTTGTTCTCTTCAAATTCCATATAATTCCCATACCGTTGCCCCTGCCAACCTTCAGCGTTTCCTCGAGGATTGGATGTAAACAATACCCCTCCTTCACGCAACGCTTGGTGGCACGCAACCAACACTCGCGGAAGCTCCTGACTAGGCACGTGAAACATCGAAGCATTTGCAAAAATACCATCAAAACAGTCTGTACCTAAATCAAGGTTTAAGAATTGTTGGTGTAATACCGGGCAACCACTGTGCTTTCCTGCCATTTCACAAAATGTCTTATTACCATCTAATCCGGTTGGCCGATGGCCCAACGATTTAAACGTCAACAAATCTCGCCCAGGACCGCAACCAAAATCCAAGAGATCTAACGTTTTTCCCTTTGGTAGAGCCTGCAAAAGTGCATGAACATTTTGACTGACATCGTGATCACGAGTGCCTAGCCAGAATGATTCTGAATTACTCTCATAGTGCTCCAATGTTACTCGCTCTATCTCATCCATCACATGTTGAGGTTGCTTATTCTGCATTGATAAACTCCGGCCAAGGTTGCTTTTCTACAGGTAATTCAAACTCTCTAGGCTCACCTGTCAATGGACACATAAAATGCAAACGATATGCACATAGCTGTAAATCGAATCCCGTACTTAATCTACGTTCTATTCCATGTAATCGATCACCGACAATAGGAAATGTTAACCCTGCAAGATGCCGCCGAATTTGATGTTTACGTCCCGTTTCAATTCTCACATCCACCATTGAAAAATCCCTTTCAGGTATATAGCGCAAAAGATCAAAGTGACTGCAAGCGTTACGATCATCAATCGGTTGATCGACGGTTTGTGTACTACAAGGAAACTCACCATGCACCAGTGCACGATAACCTTTTTCTAAACGGCGCTCTGCAAATAATTGACTCAACTGCTGTGCCGCATGTTTACTGTGGGCTAACAAGATCAAACCACTGGTCGCGCGGTCTAACCGATGCACAACAAACGCGGGGCGTTCTGGTTTGAGGTTTTGCTCTGACCAACGAGCAATCGTACAATGATCTCCCCATTTAGAACCTTGTGAATACACACCATAGGGCTTATTCCACACACTGTAATCGCCAAAGTCTTCAACAAGATCTGACGGTGTCGCAACACTATCATTAACAACCTTATCAAAATAAAAATGCAAACTGTCTCCCAATTTGAGCATTTTCTTTGCTCTACGCAATCTCTGCGTATGGCCATTATCTGATGTTACCCACACAGCACCTTTTTGCATTGCGAGCTTAAGCTGCTGTTTCGATAGTTCGCAATGGGAAGACAATAAGGTCAATGCAAGAATCGGTTCATCTACAGTAAGGTGCAACTCAAAGTGGTCTTGATTCATATTCAGCACATGCTCACGATACATTCGCTACACCGGCATCCATCATGCGGCTTTGCATATTATGGATAACTGAATTGGCAATACGCAGGGCCTTTTCAGTATACTCCCCGGCAAAAGATTCTCCTGCCGTTTGCTCAAAATACCCTATCCAGCGTTGATAATGTATTGTTTTAAAACGGCTTCTTACATTTATTACCCGATGTTTCTTCATCATATTGGTATCGTACTGCCGATCACCCCAAAGCATCTTTTGCCAATATAAACTGATCGTCGGTAAGTGAGCTGACACGTCAATATTAGCGTCTTGCAAAAAAACCGGTGCCATAACCTCATCCTTAAGCAATTTCTCGTAAAAAGACGCTACAAAAGAGTCGATGTTCTGTGGTGTATCTAAATCAGGAGGGGTGTTAATGCGATGTTCTCCAATGCGTAATGATTTGCCATATTACCACGAACAAACAACAACGTAGATCTCTCCGTCATCACTCTTTGCTTCAACCCTCTGTTTACTATCACTCAAAATTGTCAATTCATTGTCCGCGGAGGCCACTTGAAAAGCTGACAAAGCAATCTACGCTTTGAAGAAGGTCGAACTGAGAGCAATACAATGAATACCATGAAAGCCCCCAAACTCGTCATATGTTTACCCATCGAAACAGTGGACGGCACTCCTGTGGCCAAACAACGGGAAATGATCAACAGCTTGGCAGCCCTTGCTCATTCTGACTCGATGGAAGATATCGGGGTTGTGCTAACGTCTCCAATACTCTGCGAGGACTCTAATGAACGTTTCAGCTACATGTTTAATGATCATTATTTAGGACATACAACCATTTTAGACAACGGCCTCTACTACGCCCCCGCACACCAGCGTTATATTGAAATTATGGCGTTCCTTCGCTCTCGCAATTGGCCTCATATTGACTGGATGGCATTTGATTCACAAACCAATCAGTACCCAGAAAAATGCCAAGGCAATGTACACACACCAACAGGAGAAAACATTCAGAAGCAAGTTTTACTATACATTGAGAAAACAATGCAAAACGACTCAAGTCATGTCGCCTAACGGTTTGCCGTCATAAGCCCCTGAAGATTCTCTGATAAGAACGCTTTAACCGTATCGACAATCACCTGTGTCTGACGGTCAATCTCAACATTGATACGATCCCCAACCTTCTTTTGCCCGTGCGTTGTAATACGTAATGTTTCTGGGATTAGGCACACCGAAAATGTCGATGCCGCTTTATCAATTGACGCGACGGTTAAACTACAACCATTTAAACCAACAAAACCTTTGCCAAAAATATACGGCATAAAAGTCGGATCCACACGGTAGGTAATCACATGGTTATTTTCAGGTGTAACAATAGAAATAATCTCTGCGGTACCATCAATATGACCAGACAAGATATGGCCACCAACCTCTACACCTTGCTTAGCAGAGCGTTCGATATTAACTATATCGTCCTTTCCTAGCTCTCCTAGCGTTGTTAAATCAAGGGTTTGCTGCATTACATCAAATGATACCAGGCCCCCCTCAATACGGGTGACCGTCAGGCAAACACCATCCATTCCTACACTAGCACCAATCACCAATTCACCCAGCAACACCTCTGGTAATTTTACGGTAAGTGTATGCAAACCGTCCTTACATTCTACTTGATGCAGCTGGCATGACGCCTGAACAATTCCTGTATACATATAACTCTGATGTTACCCTTCGTTGTCTTTGTCATCCATTCTACCAGAAGCCGCTTTGCCATCTTCTACCGCTTCAAACAATTCAGAGGCCATTTCACCTACTTGACGGTTAATGCTTCGAATCGCATCATAAATGGTACCGACGGTACGATGATGCAAATCTTTCTTTTCTTGCGCCTCATCTGAATCTAATAACCCTGAACGTTCCATCTGCTCAATAGGCACTTCCGCAATAGTACGGTGTACGTCTTCAACCGTTGTTGCGCCTTTATCAACCGCCTCTTGAACCATGTCTTTAAGAAGCTCTAGCTTATTTAACACACCCATAATAATCTCCTATTTACCCTTGCTATTTCTTACTACCATACATCTCATCAACCATCGCCACAACAGATTTGCTTTGCTCCAATGAACCGATCAGGGATGATATTGAGGTGCCAAGATGTTGATTTAAGTCTCTCACCAATTGATAGCTGTCCGATACATGCCGATTATGCTCTTTGCGAACAACTTTAATTTCATCCGTTAAAACACTTCCGACCTCTCCACGACTCAGGACAAAATCCGAAATAGTTAGATGTACCTTCTCAACGACATCAACGCCTCGGCCAAGGCCAATTTGTACCATATCTTTGTAAAAATCTGCTTTGCGAAATACACTCATATTATTTCTCCGAGCAATGAAACAGTGTCTGTGCGTGCACCGAATATTGTGTCAAAGTATAGACAAAGTCAACACCTTGATGCAAATCATAAAATACCCCTTATATAACAGTATATTACAATTTTATGGGAACAAAAAAAGTGATACGACCGGACACTAAAACTAACTTAATTTCGTTAATTCACATAATGAAACTATTTTTTATGGATTAGAAATACCAATAAAATAAAATTAAATGTACACTTGTACACAGTTAACGCTCTTTTTGTCGCGTTAGACGCCATTAAAAACCCGCAAAGAGTGCAGTGAACCGCAAATGAGCATCCGTAAAGAGAAAAAAGCCCTGACTCGCAGTGCATTAATTAATGCCGCTCTGCAATTAGTTGAAGAGGGCGGAAACTTCGCCACTATCAGTATTCGGGAAATTGCAAAACAAGCAGGCATTGTTCCTACCGCTTTTTATCGCCACTTTAAGGACACCAATGAACTTGGCCTTAATTTGGTAGATGAGCTGAGCTCTTGTTTACGTCAGCTTATTCGTAGCGCACGTGAACAAAGTGAAAACTCAACACAACTAATTAACCACTCTATTCGCATTTTTGATGAACACCTTAGCAGTCATCGAGAACTATTTGTTTTTATGACGCAGGGACGCTCTGGAGGGACACCTTCAATACGAAATGCTATACGTAATGAGCTTAATGTATTCGCCCTAGAAATTGTAAATGACTTTTCACAGCAACAGTCATTTCCAACGCTTAACAGCGCTCAACTAAAAATGGTTGCAGACTTGATTGTTAGTACGTTGGCATATAGCGCGACAGACTTGCTTGATCTCAATGACAACCCTGTTCTAAAAACTGAACGCTTAGCGTTATTAGAAGCTCAATGCCGCGTTATCTTCCTTGGTGCGGCTGAGTGGAAAGCACCTCAATGAGAATAGCCGACTAGTTTTTATCGGCTACTTCTGATGACCCATGCCCTGATGTACTTGGCTCGACTTTATCATCTTCAGCCTCTTTGACACGAATATAATCAATAGAAAAGTACTCTGGGCGCTTACCCGTCATTCCCTTATAAAAAGATTTTATCTCTTCAAGGTCCTTATCAATATCACCTGTCGGCATAAGGGCTAAACCGACTCCGCCGACTTTGCGCCCATAATCCAAAAAACTACATACAATCGGTACGTTTGCACCTGCTGCAATATGATAAAAACCAGACTTCCAATGCGTCACATGGCCACGCGTCCCTTCTGGAGGTATCGTTAAAATAAGAGAAGAGCTCTGATTAATCGTTTCGACCATTTGATCCACTAGGTTATTTCTGCTGCGACGGTTGACCGGCACACCTCCAAACCAACGAAGCACTGAACCTTTCCAGCCCTTAAACAAGGTATCCTTTCCCATCCAATAGATCTTTTGGTGCACCTGAAACGACACCATAACCATAAAAATAAAATCCCAATTGCTTGTGTGTGGCACTGCAATCATCACCGCTTTATCTGACGAAGGGGCGCTCCCCTCAACCTTCCAACCTAATAGAAAGAAGGTAATACGGCTTATCAAACGAAAAAAATGTACTACGATAGGGGTGTCAAATACTGTGTACGGCATAAAAACAAACAGCCTCTATAATCAATGCGGTAAATATCGCTTATCAAAAGCGCCAAAGGTGGAGCCAATAATAACACGGCCCCTCCCTCTTCGCGAACAGTGACTAAATATTCACAGTAGGTATTAGCCCTAAACTCCACTTACAATACAGCTACTTTCTCGAAGCCGTCCAGGTCTTTTGAGAAAGCTTCCTCTGTATCGTAAATTAACTGCTGAATATCCTTCGACACATCACTATCCGGTATGATTCGATCACTAACAATCCCCATACCAATACGGACCATAAAGTTATTCAGCGCTTCAAACGATACCGCAATATTAACCTTAGCAAGCTCCCCTACTGATAACTGAGAAAATTCAGTACGAGTAACGATGCCTTTGCCATCATTACCTTTGACTGCCACAGTCATAAACTCTCTCATGAGCTCATCAATATTGGTTGGTAAAAACAGATCAATGATGGCTGTTGGCATGAAACCCAAAGCTGCACCCTCCACATAAATCTCGGGCACCTGAGTCATCGAAGTTTGGATAACTGCACCTTTCTCTGTGGGCTGGTAACGTATAGTGGTTTCTATTCCTTTCATTCGTGTAACCACACCCAAAATACTCATGGTGCTATCGACTCTTGCAGAAAACTCACGACCGTCACCTAAACGCACAGGTGCAACATTGGTAACCACCTTGCCATTCTTTACCGGTAACAATCTACCTTGCGTAACGTAGGCATCGATGGTTCCAGACAACGTACGACTATCCAATGTCAGACGTAGCAGTCGACCGTTACCATCTTCAATTTCAACGACCCCTTTTAACAAGGAATTCAAACCATCAAGATGGCTCGCTAATTCTGGGTAGTTAACATCCATTAAGTCTGGAATAAGTGAAAACGATGCCACAAGATGCTGATAACCGCCAGACGCATCATCTTCAATCACAACATCATCTACGCGCCCAAGCTTTGTTAATAGATTCCAACTCTCTGGAAATGCTGCCCACAAAGGCGCCAGAATCTCTACGTCTTGCTCATCTAACGTTAGGTTCATCGCCTGAACTTTCATTCGATAATCTTGTGCCCAGGGCATTTTGGTAGTTCGCCCAAACCGGCTATCACCTTCCACCGCAAGCCTTAACACCTCTTCACCAGAACCCAATACAGCATCCCAACTAAAAGCACCTATACCCAACTGCAGGTTATTTTGAATGAGATAACTGGTACCAGCATCGGAAGAAAGCTCTTTCACCCTTATATTAGAAACCAAATCTCCAAGCGCTTGAATTTCTCCAGTACGATTAACTGTATTGACCTTTTCTACATTACCTTCAGCGAGTTCATTTTTATCCGCCCTGGGCTGAACTGGACCTAAGTGATAAAGCTCACCATCAAGCGCGCCAACAACCGTAAGCTGTCTCCAAGCACCATTTTCATCTGGCAACATACGGTAAAGTTTTTTCAAATTAAAACTTTCTAAGGACGACCATAACTCATCAATGAACTCTTGAGTTTCTTTGTGATACTCGGTGTTCTTAAAAACAACTTCCTGAAGTGCGGCCATCTCACGCATCTTTCCAACCGCATGCTTTGAGTCCCCCGCTCCGGAAAACTCAACGGAAGGTTTCCAGCCTCGCTGAATAACATCGGAACTAACTGAAGCAGGAGTGACGGCCATGACAGGTATAGAGGTGGTTAGCGCAACGGCTAATCCGAGAGGGCGAAACACGGAAGACACGTTCATAATGATCCCTTTATTATTTTCGTATTGTTTTTATTGTCTTATTTTTTACGTATACATTAAGCGAGAACAATATACGCCTCTCGCCCATGACTTAGCAGATATCATACGCTAATAAGCCTATAGGTGAAACTGCGCGCTTGTAAACAAGACTTACATTAAAAGACAAGGAATCGCCGATTCTAACTTATTGTTTCTTATACCTCTCAGCATCAAGGAAACAAAACCAAAAAAAACATATACCCGAGTTTACACCTGTAGATTCCCCGCGATAGTTGGCGCATAATGCTCGACCTTTTTGAGTTTAGCTAGCCGTTGGAAGCCGAAATATGTGGTTTAAAAACATTCGTTTATACCGTTTTACCAAGCCCTTTGAACTAACCCCTGAAGAGCTTGAAGAAAAGTTAGCTGAGCATATATTCCACCCCTGTGGAAAACACGATCAATCAAAATATGGCTGGATATCGCCTCTAGGTCGTCATGGAGAAATGCTGACTCACGTAACCGGTGAATACATTATGATTTGCGCTCAGAAACAGGAAAAAATATTGCCTGCTTCTGTTGTAAATGAAGCGGTACAAGAGAAGGTTGAAGAGATAGAGGCCAAACAAGGGCGTAAAATTTTCCGCAAAGAAAAGCTGCAATTAAAAGATGAAGTTACTTTAACGTTATTACCAAAAGCGTTTGCTCGAACCAGCAAAACCTTTGCTTATTTTGCACCTAAAGATAATTTGTTGGTTGTAAATTCTTCAAGCGCAAATAAGGCTGAAGAGCTTCTTGGCTTTTTACGTAACAGCATTGAATCATTACCGGTCATTCCGCCGAATGCAAAAAACATCCCAAGCGAGGTGATGACCCTTTGGTTACAACACCAAACAGCAGGGGAAAACTTTGAGATAGATCAAGAGTGCGAACTGTACAACCCTGCAGAAGACGGCAATGTTGTTCGCTGTAAAGGCCAAGACCTTTATTCTGAGGAAATCCAAACACACCTAGCCGCAGGAAAACAAGTTAAAAAGCTCGGCGTACTTTGGAAAGATGCCCTGTCTTGTATTCTCGAGGATGACCTCACGATTAAACGTTTAAAGTTTCAAGATATGGTCTTGGAGAAAGCGGATGAAGCCGATGCAGAAAGTGCGGCGGAGCAATTTGACCAAGATTTTGCGGTAATGTCTCTGGAGCTATCTAAATTCTTTAAGTCGTTATTCAAAGCCTTTGGCGGGTTACAACGAAAAATATAGCCTTCCTTATAAATTTGCACATAACTATTTCGGCGGATACCCAAGACCCGCCGAATAGTTACAAATTCACTCACAACGCCAACCATCTACCTTTGCACCCACATCCTCACTAACATCGATCTTGGCGAGCAGCATATTATCCACTGTCATTTGCCATTGGTTATTTTCTTGCGTAGGCCATTCATTAATTTTAAATTCCCATTTCGGAGTTAGTGGAAATGTCTGGGCTTTAATTTTTTTGGTGGTGACACGAATCATCGGCATATTCAGGAGGTGTAGTGTTTTATTTTTTCTCGTATCACCCTTCGATGAAAAACATGACATAAAGTGATAACTTATATACCCTTCTTGCGTAATATCTAACGCCATACGTGTTATTACGGTGCCGTTATCTAGCGCACTCTCTCTTTCATGCAACCATTGCCCCACCAACTCAGAGTCACCCAAAGGAGTTGGATTATTCTTAAAGGCACAACCAGATATCAATACAACCAACAATACTGACACACTCCATCTAACCAACATAATGCTACCCTTCTACAATTTGTTCATTCGATTTTTATCTATAGATAAAATAAATGTAACGACTTTTTCTATGGCGCTGGCGATATGCTCTTCATGAGTCAAACCACTTTTTTTGCGCGGTTTAAGATCGTGATCACCATCCTCTAACCAGTGAACATCCAGAATCTTTGGCAAGTCGTAACTTTCAACTTGATCCCGAGTACCTAATGCGTCACGAGTACCTTGCACAATGCAATGGGGAACCGTCATACCGGGAAAATGATCAATGCGTGTTTTTTCCAGCTTTCCTACCGGGTGAAAAGGGTAACCTAAACACACAACACCCATAACATCATGTGGATTTTCTGCGGCTAACAAGCTTGCCATTCGCCCCCCCATTGATTTACCACCAATCACACATTGCGACATTCCGCCTGCCTGCTCAATGGCGCGCATAAAATGCTCAAGCAGCTCGGGAGCTCTATTCGGTGGACGCTTTTTTCCAGTTTTACGTCGTTCTTCCATGTAAGGGAACTCAAACCGCTTAACCGTTATACCGGCAGCAGCAACACCTTCTGCAACCACGTTCATAAAATCCGAATCCATGGGTGCTCCTGCGCCATGAGCAAACAACCATTGAATATCTGTTTTGGGGTTTATGGACGAGCCATGTAGCTTTTCTTCGTTTGTCAAAAAGACAATATCACTATCCATCATCAGGCAGCCGTAATCGTTTGTTGTAATAGTTCACCTGTTTGAGCATAGGCATACTCATACGCAGCAACCCCATTCTGCAATTTATTTGGCCCCACCCTTGGCAAGTCACTGATGGTAATCGCTTGCATATTCTCAGCTTGTGGAATCTGCAATGCGGGACTGTTTCTTCTTCGCCACGGCGATCGAGAACCTATGTGATGATAGAAAATACGCTCCCCTGGCTGGGTACCTTGTAGACCAGGCCGATCTTTAATTCCACCGTCTAGATATCGAGCACCATTTAATGGAACGGGCTGAAACAAAAACGGAAATGCGCAGGAGGCGGCAATAGCCTGGGTAAGGCACCCTTGATCAATTACTTCTGTATCCCATAACCCTAAATTAAATGCCGAGGCTCTAAAGGGTATTGGGCATTCCTCTACATTCGAGACTTTACATATATTACGTATCTGCGCTCTAAACAAGTCGCCTTTTAACAACCCTAGACCAAACCCTGGGTCCCAAAAGTCATCTCGCTGCAAAGCAAACAGTTGCGCTTTTAATTCGTCAATTGAACAACCCGACGCGTAACAACCTCCCACTAATGCGCCAGCGCTGGAGCCTGTTAACTTCCCTGGCTTTAAACCATGATCAACTAACGCTGCAAGCATTCCTGTATGGGCAAAAAAACTAAAAAAACCTGATGACATTGACAAGGTAAACGGCTGTTCTTCCAACCAATCGTATAATTTCATTATGTACTAACTCTTCACTGCGGTAATAACGGCTAAGCCGTTAAACATCTAATTGTTAAGACTTCTCTGTAATAGGTAATATAAATATCGCGTCCAAGCCACCTGCATCATGGTTACACAACAACAAACGTCCTCCCTCCTTTTGTGTTACGCCTTCTGCAATCGCTAATCCCATACCGCTGCCATCAGGTTTCGTGGTTATAAAAGGCCGCATTACACGCTTCATTAATAACTCAGGAATACCTTCGCCATCGTCTCGCACCAATATATGTAACTCGCCATTTTCAATCGTTGTAGTCACCGAAACCTGCTGTTTAGCTGCTGACACTGCGTTTTCAATGACATTAAATAACCCTTGGCCCCACTCTTCAGGAAGCAGAGGATAACACTGTGCGGATTCAGGTTCACTGATTTGTAACCGTAAAACAACACCGTTTTGCATAGCTAACCGTTGTAAGTTTTCCGCCTCTTCTTTAAGAATCTCACAATAACTACGCTGATCAGACAACTCACCAGAGGGCTCCATGTTCAAGTCTTCTTTTAGTGTCTGTCGCAACTTGTTTTGTATTTCATCAAGCACCCTTATTTCATTTCGTACCTGCTCTATATTAAGAGACTCTCCACTACGCGTCTGGTCATCAATATGCAACGATAAGTTATGCAGTGAAATCCCCATCAGCCCTAATTGGTGGCGGGTCTGATGAATAATTCTTGCGGAAAATTCCCCCAAAGATGCTAGCTTATCTTGTGTTTCCATTTGCGCTAATAAATCCTTTTCACGAATGCGCCAGCGCTTTATCAGTGATGCCATAATCACCCATACAGCAGCAATACTGTTTAACACTAAAACAAACTGTGTAATTGCCCAAGTAGGTGCCACGTCACCATCTTGAAAAGGTAACTTTGTAAATAACGGTGCATAACGGATATGGCCAGCCTGAGTCGCCGCCACTGCAACAATACTCGCCAGAATGCCACTCACTAAAGCAAAAAAAACTACTTTTTGATCCAATAGCGGCAATGCCAACGCTAGCCCCGCAATCAACAATAAGCTGTTATTTGACGTATAGGTCCCTGTCATCCACACCGAAGCCAGCATACCTAGCGTGTAAACCTGAGCTAAGCCATGAGAGAGAAACGGCCAGTTTCTTCGGTATTGCCTCTGCCACAAACCTATCGCCATAAACAGCGCATTTAACACCATGCTTGCCCAACACAACTGGCGACACATAACGACCACAGAGAAATCGAGGTAATCGTACAACTCACTGTGTTCAAAAAAGTACAAAGAGAACAGAAAAACCACAGGAATATAGCTACTCACAACCATCAGCAACAAGGTGCGATCTAGCCCTCCCCAATCTAATGGATTTCCTTTTCGTAATAACTCTATCAATGGAGGATTTGGACCTGCCACAACTAAACCCCTGACTAAAATACGTTGTATTTAAACAATGCCAACGCCAATTTGGTTCTATCGGGCATATTTAGTAACTGTAAAATACGCACAACATGATTTTTAGCGGTGCCTTCACTGATATTCAACGCCTTGCCAATACCTTTGTTCGATTCACCTTCACCGACCAGTGCTAACACTTCTTGATGACGAGCGCTTAACCCACTAACACGCTTCACAAATTCCATCTCATCGGGTTCACGTCGTAATGATTGCGCCAATCGAATAGCCAACGAAGGGTCTAACACCGTTTGACCTGATAATGCATCCAAAACCGCCTTAATAAGCTCATCAGGGCTGGCATCCTTTCGCACATACCCCATAGCCCCAGACTCCATCGCCTGCTTAATTCGACGAGCATCATCAAATGCAGACAAAATAAGTACAGGGTGGTGAGGAGCTAGGCGTGGCAATGCCTCTAAGCCAGTTTCATTAGGCAGTTCAACATCCAGCAATACTAAATCGATGGTCTCACGATCTAGTAATAACTCTAATTCAGCCACGTCTGCCGACTCATGGATGGCAGCAAGTTGTCCATTTTTCTTTAAAATACCCGCGATGCCCGCACGGAACACCGGGTGATCGTCACAAATGGCAATATGATATTGGTTCATACGATACAGCTCTATTTTATTATTTTTGAGTTCTTCGGGCCATTCTCGCCTTTTCTAACCCATTTTCATACCCGACTAATGCGTCTAAACGCCAAACATGCCAAATGGCATGCCTCTTTATTCCCTCCGCCATCTGTTCAAATATCATATTAAAGGCCATTATTAGTTCCAGGATCATTTGTAAATCTTACAAAGCGCCTTTTGGCGAGAGTGTTGCTTTAGCGGTAGCATAGGAGATGCAGGGTGATGTTGAGAAATAAGCCCTCTCAACCCACCCACCAGCGTATCGACTGATTGAACCAGGTTTTAGTAGGAATCTGAGCCGCTAGAGCAATACTTGATTTTTCTTACCTTCTTTAACGCCTCCCCTACGTAGATTAGCCAAATAACCTCAGAACTCGCATATCTTCTCTTTATTACCTATAGTTTTACTTATCAATCACTGCCCTTCTACTAGAAAGCCTGCACTCACCATTTGAGAAACCATTGCTCCCAGTGATACGTCATCATTATATTGTCGTCATTATTGTCATTGCATTTATGATGCTAAGCAATACCGTTACCGCTAGCCCTGCAAACGCAATCACCGTTAATAGTATCGAGCAGTTTCCCATTTCACTCTCGCCTTATATCAGCATTTTTGCCGATAACAGCCAAGGCCTGCTCATTAATGACATCAAAGATATTCAAGAAGAACAATGGCAACAAGGGTTTACCGGCACTGCCAACTTTGGCTTCACAGACAGCGCTTATTGGGTACGGGTTCGCTTTAATAACACAGCAACCGTTCCACAGCACGTCAAATTAGAACAAGCATACCCATTGATGGATGAGGTCACCTTTTTCGCCCCTCAAATCTCACAAGAAACTCCAAACCTAATAACCTACTCATCATTTCAGACCGGTGATTCATTTCCCTTTGAATCCCGCGGCATCCTTCACCGAAATTTTATCTTTAACATCACAGTTCCTCCAGAGACCCTTCAAACCTATTATGTTCGGTTTCATAGTCGCGACACCATTGAGATTAATTTTAAATTATGGGACGAACTTAGTTTTTCAACGTTTGATCATAATGCGCAATTAATGTATGGAATATTCTATGGTGCGATATTTGTTCTCATTGTTTTTAATCTGTCGATTTACTTTGCTCTGCAATATCAGAGTTACCTTTATTATGTTGCAACCCTTATCGCTTTTACATTAGTTGAAGCCAGTCTAAACGGCTTAACCTTCGAGTACTTATTTTCGAACAACCCTGAGTTCAACAAACTTATTAGACCTATTCTTATTTGTGTCGTCATGGGTTTAACAGGGCTGTTTTCTATATCCTACTTCACTGCTGTCCCACAGTTTGACATAAAAAAGGCCTAATTCTCGATAAGTGTTACAATGCAAGTGCGAACAAACAACGTAATACAAAAGGAAAATTAGGCCTTGGCACATAATAACAC
>MAAB01001214.1_pt1 | contig 73181 bp, 61 predicted proteins | sample 1115991 | NCBI WGS metagenome assembly MAAB01 (sample SAMN04961124, study PRJNA320927) | seawater metagenome | isolation source: sample BD02T18 sea water enriched with oil for 18 days | place: USA:Gulf of Mexico | collected 2013-07-27
TTGCTTAAACGATGTACTGACTCAATAAAGTGCCCTGCATGTTCAGGGTTCACATCAGGATGTATGCCATGTCCTAGGTTAAATACATGACCTGTACCACCCTCACCAAAACCTGCTAATATTTTCCCAACTTCTTGTTCAATACGCGGCAATGGCGCATATAACATGGAAGGATCCATATTACCTTGTAAGGCGACTTTATCACCTACACGTGCTTTGGCATTTTCAATATCAATAGTCCAATCAAGTCCAACGGCGTCACAACCAGTCGCAGCAATATCTTCTAGCCACATTCCGCCATTTTTAGTAAATAAAGTAACCGGCACTTGGCGACCTTCGTTATGACGAGTTAAACCATCAACAATTTTATGCATATATTGCAGTGAGAATTCTTTGTAATCACGTGGTGATAATACGCCGCCCCATGTATCGAATACCATAACTGATTGAGCACCAGCAGCAATTTGTGCATTCAAGTAAGAAATTACAGAGTCAGCTAACTTATCAAGTAACAAATGAAGCGTTTGAGGCTCAGCAAACATCATTTTTTTAATTTTTGTAAAACCTTTAGAGCTACCACCTTCGATCATGTAGGTTGCAAGTGTCCAGGGACTGCCTGAAAAGCCAATTAATGGCACACTGCCATTTAGTTCTTTTTTTATAGTACGAACAGCGTTCATTACGTATTGTAATTCGCCTTCTGGATCAGGAATGCCAATTTTATCTACATCTGCTTTACAAGTGATTGGTCGTTCAAATTTCGGGCCTTCGCCTGTTTCAAAATATAAGCCCAAACCCATTGCATCAGGAATGGTTAATATATCGCTGAACAAAATAGCGGCATCAAGTGGAAAACGACGAAGAGGTTGAATAGTTACTTCACACGCTAAGTCGGCATCACGACAAACAGACATAAAATCGCCTGCGCCTTTACGCACTTCTCTGTATTCAGGCAAATATCGCCCTTTAAAAGCGCGCGTAAATAATTATCATTTTTTAATTCGGTCACCAATAAATCCTCTTATTAATTTTTTGTCTACTCGCTCGTCTTCTTATGGATTGGAATAACAAGCAATTTATGGCGCATATACTAGCACTCGTAGTATTTTGAATCTATGCGTCAAATCAATTCCTTGTTGCTAATGATGATTCATTTACAACTTTCAATGCGAACACAAAATATATTTCAGCTTTGTTACATTTTACTCGACATTATCAATTTCAGTAACAATCAGCGACTTAGCTGTAATATAGGTAAAATAAACCTTTATACGAAAATAATCGTCGAGTTTATGCTCTATTAAAGTTGTTGCAGTGGTGAAAATGCTTTGATATAAAATAGCTGCGCAAACAAAGAAGCACTGATTAATAATAAAAATACTTCTAAATATAACTAATAAGAATCTTGATTAACAAGACCATAAAGCGAGCATTTCAAGCCTTTCTCTTTGAGAAAGGCTTTTTTATTGCCCAAAAAATAATGTTCAAGAATAAAATTAATGAGAGTGTTGTATGTTTGATATGTGGTGAACATCGGCAGTATGCAACTTAACACAATTTCTGCCACTTTCTTTAGCATGATAAAGTGCTTGGTCGGCAAATGAGATTAATTGCTGCCAATCAACCTGCTCTCCTTGATTAGTTGCTACACCAAAACTTGCGGTCACTTTTAACTCGGTTCCATCCTTTAAACAAAATACAGGTTGTGCAATAGTGTGTCGAAGTTTCTCAGCAATAATCATCGCGGTGTCTGCATTCGTATCTGGCAGCAAAAGAGAAAATTCTTCACCACCGTAACGCGCTAAAATATCATATTGCCGTAAACTATTTTTTAATCTCAAACTAAATTCTTTTAAAACTTTATCCCCAATTTGATGACCATAGCTATCATTTACTTGTTTAAATAAATCGATGTCCATCATCAATAACGATATCGGTCTTTTATCACGTTGAGCACGCAATACGCCCTTAGCGGCAAACTCATCAAAAGCTCGACGGTTGTATATATTTGTTAAAGAGTCAACGGTTGCCTGAATAGCAAGTTTGCGGGCTAACTGTTGACTAGCACTAATAGTTAACGAAAAACAGCTAGTAATAGCAACAAGCTGTAATGCAATCAGCGAAAATGCATGGATGATGCCGCCATTCATAAAATTATCTAGCTCAGGCTCGTCGAAAACAAAATAAATTCGTAATAAAAAAATAACAGCACAATAGAGAAACGAAAAGCCAAGAAAACGCGTAAAGGTTAAAACATCTTGGGCTTGTTTGGTTATTATTTTGTAGCTAGCAAAAAATGACAAACAGGAAATAACTGCGCTAATGACAATAATCCTAGCGTTTACGCTACTTTGAAAATAAGTAAAATATACAAAAGCAAAAGTCACTGCACACAGTAATGCTAAAGATATTTTCTCAAATACATGTTTTTCATATTTTAAAAATTTCAAAATGCCCAAAATTAATAAGCTAAAGCCAGCAACAATCACTAAATTAGCAATAATAATAGATAAGAAGTCAGCAATGTATTGGCGTAATCCTAATAAAATAAAGCCAAATGCAAAAAGAAAATAACTATAGCCTAATGCCTTGAATCCTCGAAAAGATGTATGTATACGGGCAAAAACAAAAGAGCCGACACCAAGAAACAAACCCAATAAAAGATTCGTTAATGCTAGAGTTCTTATGTCAAGTCCTTCCATCTGTATATCAAAGTTTTTATCACAACATCAGTTAACTATAGTTTAATTTTTGAAACATATGACTATGTATTCTAAAATCTCCTATAAAGTTATTATTAATTATTTGCTAATCATTCGCTAACCATATAAATTTCCTTTAACAATCCCCCTTAGAGAGCTGATAGTGAATAGTCCACAACGCGATATAACCTTAAGATTTTTAGCCGAACCACAAGATGTAAATTTTGGAGGTAAAGTTCACGGTGGTGCGGTAATGAAGTGGATTGATTTAGCAGCTTATGCCTGTGCTGCAGGTTGGAGCGGTCGTTATTGTGTTACCGCCTATGCAGGGGGAATTCGCTTTGTTGCTCCCATTCATGTTGGTAGCTTGGTAGAAGTAGAAGCTAAAGTGATTTACACGGGTAAATCATCAATGCATATTGCCTTAGAAGTAAATGCTTGTGATCCTAAATCATTAAACCGCCGATTAACAACTCATTGTATTGTTATTATGGTGGCAGTAGATCAAAATGGCCAATCTGAGCGCGTACCACAATGGAACCCTGAGTCTGATGACGACAAAAAACAACATGCTAGCGCAGTAAAATTAATGGAAATGCGCAAACAAATTGGTGAAGAAATGCAAATATTTGTTGAGTAGAAAGGTTATACAAGTTCAATTAAGTTTGTTATTTTACTCCAAATAAAGTGCTGAGTTGGTAAGAAACCTATTTGATTTGGTATTAATTAATGAGTATAAAATATATTGCTTTCACCATAATTTTTCTTACTTTTATTGTAAGTAAGCCAAGCTTTGCCTTAAGTAAACTTGGTCATCAAGTCATTTGTCAATTAGCATTTGAACATTTATCACAATCGAAGCAAGATAAAGTTACCGCCCTTCTTAATACAATTCCTAAACAGCACCAAAGCCTGATTAATCGTTACAACTATAAAAAAGAAGACAAACCCATAACATTTGATAACGCCTGTACTTGGGCTGATGCGGTTAAACGCTTAGAAGAGTTTAAGGCATATAATTCTTGGCATTATATGAACGTATCACGTTTACATAATGAGATTAAAATTAATGACTGCAGTCAAAACTGTCTCCCTCAAGCTATTTTGAAACATCAAAAAATATTAGCCAACACTCAAAAAATTTATGAATGGCGAGAAGTACAAGCCCTACTTTTTTTAGGTCATTGGCTTGGGGATATTCATCAGCCTTTACATATAAGCTTCAAGGATGATTTAGGGGGCAATAAAGTAAAGTTCTCCCACTTTGATACTAAGTGTAGTAATTTACATCGGTATTGGGACGAATGCATCTTATATAAAGGAAAGCAGAGTAAAACAAAATGGCTTGATTTATTAAGAGAAAAATGGCGTCAACATTCTCAGCCAAACTGGCAAAAAGAACAAGTTTGGCAATGGGCTAACGAATCATTTCAAATAGCAATAGAGCCAAGCTTCAACTATTGCCAAGTCAATTCACAAGGTAACTGTCAAAAACCTGAAAAGAAAATAAAATTACCACCTAATTATTTAGAGCAATATCAAGGTGTAATGGAACAAAGGTTGTTACAAGCTGCTCAACGCTTGACAAAAATATTAGAGGTAAGCCTTTAACCCTTCTCTTGTTACATCAAAATTATAATGAACCTGAACTAATCTTATTGGGATTAGTTCAGCTGGAAATAATCATTAAAACTAGGTTTCTCTAATTAAATAATCAAATGCTGACAGTGACGCTTTAGCGCCTTCTCCCATGGCAATTACAATCTGCTTATAAGGCACAGTTGAAACATCACCTGCGGCGTAAATACCTGGCTCTGTGGTTTGACATTTTTCATCAATAATCACTTCACCATGCTTAGTACGCTCAACAACACCGTTTAAAAAATCACTATTTGGCATTAAGCCTATTTGGACAAAAATGCCAGATAAGTTTCGCTTTTCTACGTTACCTGTTTCTCTATCTTCATAAGTAATAGCGACAACTTTACCATTTTCTGCAATAACTTCTTTGGTAGCAACATTTTTAATAATAGTAATTTTGTCATGTGCCTCAGCTTTATCTATCAAGACTTTATCCGCTTTTAATTGCGGTAAAAATTCAAACACTGTGACATGTTTGACCATACCAGCTAAATCTAAAGCCGCTTCTATACCTGAATTACCACCACCAACAACGGCCACATCTTTACCTTTGAAAAATGGGCCATCGCAGTGAGGGCAAAAAGCAACACCAGAGCCTATATTTTCTTTTTCACCCGGTATACCAAGCTCTCGCCATTTTGCGCCTGTAGCAATAATCACGGTTTTAGACTCGATCACTTCACCACTTGATAAATGTAGCTTCTTCCAAGCATTACTTTCAGAATAGCCTTTCTCAATACGCTCAACCCGTAAAAACTCTTTTATAGTGATAACGTAATCTTTTAAGTGAGCTTGCATATTACTTGTTAACTCTGTACCTGTTGTTTTAGGCACAGATATTAAATTTTCAATTCCGACTGTGTCTTTTACTTGCCCACCAATCCTGTCGGCAATCATAGTAACATTTAAGCCTTTACGAGCAGCATAAATAGCCGCTGCTACACCCGCAGGACCCGCGCCTATCACGGTAACATCTTGCAATGGCAGCTGTTCAGTATCGCTACCACCTACAATATAGGGAAATTTTTCAATAAGTTTATCAACCAGCTGAGCGGTATCTATTTTTCCGTTAGCAAATAGCTCTCCGTTCAGGTAGACACTAGGCACACCTTGAATGTTGCGATCATCTATTAATTCTTTGAATAAACCACCATCAATCATTTCTGCACTAATATTATCATTCAATAACGCAAATTGATTTAATGACTGCACAACATCAGGGCAATTGTGACAACTTAGCGAAATAAACACTTCAAAGTGCAGTTTATCTTTAATTTTTTTCACCATCTTAGTTAAGGTGCTATCCAGCTTAACCTCAGTACCTGATGATTGTAATATAGCTAAAATCAAAGAGTTAAATTCATGACCACTGGGTATTCCTGAAAAATGAATGCCGTTATTTTCCCCTTCAATTTCTAGATAAAATGTAATAGGACTGCGTAGGCTTTCATCACGCTCAATTAGGTTTAGGTTTTCTGATACTGAACATATCTGTGTTAGGAAATCTTTTAATTCTGGACGTTTTACATGTTCACCTGTTTGTAAAACGAGTGTCACCTTGTTAGTCATGTTTTCGGTATAAGTTTTTAGTGCGTTTAAAATGTCGTTGCTTAACATAGGGATACCTTATTACTTAGATTACAGGTACAAGTAATCTGATCTGGAGAAATAAGGCGGAAAGACATAGTTTATAAGTGATGCCGACTTCCGCCAATATGAGAGGATATGACTTAAAAATAGGGGTTAAATTTTACCCACTAAATCTAAGCTTGGTGTTAATGTTGCTTCACCTTGCTCCCATGCTGCTGGACATACTTCGCCATCATTTTCGCGAACATATTGTGCTGCTTTAACGTTACGAACCATGTCTTTCGCACTTCGGCCAATACCACCTGCATGAATGTGTGCTACTTGAATGATACCGTCTGGATCAACTAAGAAAGTACCACGGTGTGCCATATGATCTTCTTCAATCATTACGTCAAATCCGCGAGTAATGTTGCCTGTTTGATCACCAATCATCGGGAATTTAATTTTGCCAATAGCATCTGATGAGTCGTGCCATGCTTTGTGCGAAAAGTGTGTATCGGTAGATACGGCATAGACTTCAACACCTAATCTTTGTAATTCTTCGTACTGATTTGCCATATCTTCTAATTCAGTAGGGCAAACAAAAGTAAAGTCTGCCGGGTAGAATAAAAATATTCCCCACTTACCTTTTACAGTTTCTGATGTTACTTCTACAAACTCACCGTTATGGAATGCTTGTGCGTTAAATTCTGGAATAGTTTTGCCTATTTGAGCCATGGGTATTTCTCGCTTATGTTAAGTTGAAATTCTATATTTCACTTGGTTTAAAAAGCATGTTTGCTTTCGATGTAGGAATATTAAAGGTATTAAGTTAATTAATAAATTTAATAAAATTGAAGTTTATGTTCTATTTTTTAGATGGTAAGTATATTAACTTTATAACAGTTGCTTAGAGATTTACCGTGACGTTTTGCTCGAAAGTGAGGTTAGAAAAGATAAAAACACTAGTTAATTTAAAGTAATTGATTAAAATGATGTTTATGTTCAATAAAATTTATCATTAGAAATATGATTTCACTAAAACAGCTACACTATGCATTAGCCATTGAGAAAACCCTACATTTCAAAAGAGCGGCTGAGGCGTGTAATGTCTCTCAATCAGCATTAAGTACGGCAATAAATGAACTTGAAAAACAATTAGGCACCACTATATTTGAGCGTAACAACAAGCAAGTATTAGTTACCAGTAATGGTCAATTGATTCTTGAAAAGGCCAAAAGAGTAAAACTGGAAGTAGACGAGCTACTACAGGTATCTCAAATCAATAAACAAGCCTTTGCTAGCGCTATGACAATAGGTGTAATCCCAACCATTGGGCCTTATCTTCTACCGAAGGTATTACCCGAAGTAAGAAAACAATACCCGAATTTCAAACTAAAAATCATTGAAGAACAGTCGCACGTGTTAGTTGAGTTGGTGAAAACGGGGGAAATTGACGCCGCTATTCTCGCTTTACCTTATCCAATTGAAGGCTTAATGAGTTTTGATTTTTGGCAAGAAGATTTTTACTGGGTATGCCATAAAGAGGAATGCCCAGAGAGAGTAAAAGAGATTACTACTGATGAGCTAGAAATTGAAAAATTGATGCTATTAAAAGATGGTCACTGTTTGAAAGAACACGCATTAGCTGCTTGTCAGTTACAAAATAAAAAGCAAGATTCAGATTTTGATTCGGCGAGTTTACATACACTCATTCAAATGGTTGCTGGCAAACTTGGTACAACATTAGTCCCGCAAATGGCATTAGATCAGCTGACTTATAATGAGTCTGAGCTCAGAGCCATTCATTTAAATGAGCCTGGACCTCATCGGACAATTGCCTTAGTGATAAGGCCGAATTATGTCAGAACTAATGAGTTGACCCTACTCAAAGATATTTTTACTGAGCAGTTAACTCAAAAGTGTGGTTCGATAAAATAGAACTACTTTTTCAATTTTATCAAATGTACTACAGCGAGTAGTTATATCACAATAGTTTCATCTTAAACCAGTCAGGTGAGCAACATGAAAACAATTATAGAAAAGGTAAAATCAATTTTTAGTCTACATATCAACAATGAAGAGTCAGTTGAATGTAACTATTCTGATAATTATTATGGTGATCAATATTGCCAATCTACGCTATAAAACAATTACATGTATAGATCAATGGGTTAAATAGCTTAAGTCTTATTCTTAGCTTCAATCCACTGTGACATATATTTGGTACTTTTATGGTGGTGATGATTGAGCATGCTACCAATAAAATTATTTTGTCGGTGCTTGCTTAAACTGGATAGCAGGTTCGTTAAAATATTTGAAAACGCGGTGAAATGCTCATTTTTTTCGAACAATAATTGGGCATTTCGTTGACCTAATTCACTAGCCATTTGCCAAGCATTAGCATTTTGATAAAGCTTCACTGCAGCATCAGCAATACTTATAGCATCATTCGCAATTTCTCCCGCCCAAGGTAATTGGGTTTGCATGCCTTCAATGCCAATATTTGTTGTTACCGATGGGGTTGAACACAACATCGCTTCTGCTAACTTACCTTTAATACCCGCTCCAAAACGCAATGGTGCCAAACAAACTCGCGATGTCTGCATAACTTTTACTGCATCATCAACCCAGCCTTTCACTAAAAAACCTGTTTTTTCATCATGTAAATCGGTCGCTTTCGGTGGTGGATAAGCGCCGCAAATGTATAGTTTTGCTTTAGGGAGCTGCTTGCGGATAAGAGGCCAAACTTGCTGTTTTAACCATAACACTGAATCCCAGTTTGGTGGATGACGAAAATTACCAATAGAAATAAAGTCCTGGCGTTGCTCATAGCAAGGGTTAATTTGTTCAAGTTGATTTTTATTAAAAACAAAAGGTAAATAGTGCAATAAACTTGCATCCACTTTAAATAAATCAACCAACAGTTCAGTTTCTTTAGGTGAGATCATTAACGTAAGATCAGAGCGGAAAATTGCTGCAATTTCTCGTTGAGCTAATTCAGAGCTAAGTAAATCAGCCTCAACCATAACGCGATTTTGTTTATGGGCATCATGCCTCGCATGACGTAAACAAAATAAATCTTCACTGTCTAAAACTCTTAATGCCTGCGGGCAATGTTCACTAACACGCCATCCAAACTGCTCTTCCATCATAAAACGATCAAACATCACCACATCCGGTTGCAAGGTGCTAATAAAATCGTCAAAACTAGAGCAATTAAGGCTTATATCAGCACAACTGACATTGAGTTCATTTAAGTCAACCATATGCTCTGTACGCTGCGCAGGACTGGCAAAGCTCACCTGATAATCAAGTTGTTGAAAAAAGGCTATAAGTTGCAGCATTCGACTTCCTGCTGCAGAAGATTTAGGCTCAGGCCAAACGTAACCAATAATAAGAAGTGTGTTCATAAAAATGAAAGTGATTAGAAATAAGAAAGATTATACACGCTCTTTGCCATCAGGACGATCTGCTCCTGCATCGTCTAATAAGTTATCTCCTTATAACGACTTTACACCGCGATATACCGTTCATCCTGAACATACACGCTCTTTCCCATCCATGGCACCGCGATATACCGTTCATCCTGAACATAACAAAAAAGCCACTAACAATTGACTGTCAGTGGCTTTCCTTGAACTCGCTACTATTTACTTGTAGCGCTTATTTATTTTTCTGCTGCTGTTTCACCTACTTGTGGTGCTGGCTCGCTTTTTTGAATTTCTAATAATTCAATTTCAAATTCTAATACTGAGTTACCAGGAATACGTGGTGGGTTACCGTTCGGGCCGTAAGCTAAATCAGAAGGAATAGTAAATTTGAATTTAGATCCAACCGACATTAATTGTACACCCTCAGTCCAACCTCTAATTACACGGTTCAGTGGGAATACCGCAGGTTCACCACGATCATATGAACTATCAAAAGTTTCACCATTTAAGAAAGTGCCTTTGTAATGAACTTTTACCGTATCGGTAGCAGCTGGTTTATCACCTTCAACAGCGTTAAGCACTACATATTGAATACCTGATTCTGTTACCAATACGCCTTCTTTCTTAGCGTTATCTTCTAAGAATTTTTGGCCGACAGCTAAACTTGCTTCAGATTCTTTAGCAGCCAGTTCTTGTTGCTTAGCTTTCATGGTCTCATCTAGGTTCTTCAATAATGCTGTAATTTCTTCTTTATTAATAACTGATTTGTCATTGATGCTATCAACAAAGCCTCGCACGATTAATTCTTTGTCTAAAGTCAAACCTAGTTTGCCATGCTCTTCTAAATTGCGTTGCATGTACATACCAATTGACGCACCTAATCCATAAGCTTGCTTTTGAATTTGTTCTTCTAATACTGGTGCTTTCGCTTCTTCTTTTTTAGCATCGTCTTGACAGCCTGCAACAGCTAATAACGCAACAGCAACTAAAGTGGGTTTAAAAAATTTCATTTATTTCTCCGTAAAAACATCACAATTGGAGAATCCCCCAATCCATCTATTATTTTTTTTGTTCACACTTCTATTTAACGTTTTGTTTTCTATTAAACAAGTAAATCAAAGATAAAGTTAAACAATTTAAAAAAACGCCTTATACTAACTAGAAATGCTCAAATAAAAAAGTATTAATATGTTGCTTAACTTTTCTACGAATAAAAAACACCTATTAACTGCAGTAAAGTTATCAGCAGTAGCCTTGCTATCAACTTTTTTTTTACAAGCTTGTACACCTTCTACAGAGAAACCTTTACAACGTTATCAACACTCTATAGAGGGTAGTTATGCGGGTGATATTTCTAATGATGGAAAATGGAGTGTTATATCTTCAATTCATCATGGCATCAGTGTCTGGGATTTAGAAAAAAATGCGCTTACTTATCAATGGGCACAAAAACAAAGTAGTAGCGACAACTTGGTATTGGCCATTGATATTAGTGATAACAACAGCCACGCACTAACCTCAAGTAGAGAAAACCTTGCCCTTTGGAATATGGAAACAGGTCAGTCTGAAGGCTTTTGGAAAATAAGAGAATCCAGCATTCGTGATATAGCCATTAGTAATAATGGTGATTACTTACTCTTTGGTAAAGGCAATGGCACAGTCGTTCATGTATCTGTTGATACGGGAAGACGCCTTGAGTTTTTGGGCCATAAAGAAAAAATCAATACCGTTGATATGATGCCCAACGGCAGAGTTGCTATGTCGGGTGGCAATGATTTTATTGCCTATATTTGGGACACAATTTCTGGGCAAGTTATTTATCAATTTAACCATACCAGCAGAGTCTCTAAAGTTTCATTAGATCCACAAGGTCGATTTGCTTTTTCCGCAGATAGCATGAAATCAGCTCATGTTTGGGACTTAAAAACAGGCAAGTTAATCTCAAAACTTAAGGGAACTAAACGCCATGAAGTATTTAGCGCTATACGATTTTCTCCCGATGGCAAAACGTTAGTAACAGGAGCTGCAAGCAGCAAAGTTAGTATTTGGGATATTGCATCAGGAAAACGAACAGCTAGTTGGCATGTTACCCCAAAAGAAGCAAAAAGACCGACTGGAGCAGTTGTTTATAGTCTCGCATTTAGCGATAATCATACTCTATTAACTGAAAGCTCATCAGGCTATGCTGAGCTTTGGCAACTTCCTACTGAAACAAATTAAATGACCTCAAAAATACAAGAAGAGAATAATATTAATATACTTGAAGAGCGTATCATTGCGTTAGAGTCTCGTAATCTTTTTCAAGATGATGTTATTGAACAACTCAGCGAAGAATTAGCCGTGCACCAAGCACAAATTGCTGAACTAAAAGAACAAATACAATTAGTTGCCAACCGTTTAAAAGATAATGGCAGCTTATCTTCAGGTAAAGATGAAATTGAGCCTCCGCCGCCGCATTATTAAGTGATTATTCAAAAACTATTCGTTAAATAATAATGTAATTTGAAGGTGTAAGGTTTAAGTAGAAGGAAAGAGCACGAAATTGATGACTATCAATGAGTACTTTTGACGCACTAATTATACAATACAGCAAAAAAGTAGATATTATTAAGGTTTAAATACACCAATGACTTGTTCATGCTGACGTACAACTTCTGCAACTTGCGGTTCACTTTGGGTCATTTGCTCACCACAACTAACGCAAGTTACTTTTTCTATACCGTCTTCTTTTGTTAACGCCATAGTATCTTGTGCTTTGCATTTTGGGCAAACGGCCCCTGCAATAAATCTTTTTTTGTGCTGCTTTTTCATTTGCTACTGCTCTGCTTAAATAAAATAAGGAAAAATAATCAGGATATTCGCTATTTTACCTTGAATAGTGGTTACAGGAAAAGCGACAATGCACAGATATTTTTAGCCTGCCGTTGCATTAGCTTTCTATTAACAACTTTTATAAGGAAAGAACATTGATCACCGCTACCGATTTAAGCTTAGACAGAGGCGCAAAAAACCTGATAACAGATTCTAGCTTTACTATTCATCCCAACCATAAAGTTGGTTTGGTCGGCAGTAACGGTTGTGGTAAATCCTCTCTATTCGCTGCCTTGCTCGGTGAACTATCACCTGACGCTGGTGATTTAAGTTTACCCAATAGTTGGTCTATCGCCACTGTAAAACAAGAAACACCTTCACTTGAACAGTCTGCTCTTGACTATGTTATGGATGGTGACAAAGAATTTCGCCAACTTGAACAACAATTAGAACAAGCGCGGTCAAATGAAGATGGCAACCTAGAAGCGATACTAATCAACAAAATAGATACCATTAACGGCTATAGTTTACCCGCTCGCGCCGGTGAGTTACTGCACGGTTTAGGTTTTTTACAAAATCAGCTTAAAAATCCTGTAAAAGATTTTTCTGGTGGTTGGCGGATGCGCTTAAACTTAGCACAAGCGTTAATAAGCCGAGCCGATTTATTGCTGCTCGATGAGCCAACCAACCATTTAGATTTGGATGCCGTTATTTGGCTGCAACGTTGGCTTAAACGATTCACCGGCACCTTAGTACTTATTTCTCATGATCGCGATTTTCTAGATACTGTTATTAATCAAATTTTACATATAGAACATCAACGAGCCAAACTTTATAGCGGCAATTATACTGCTTTTGAAAGGCAGCGACGCGAACACTTGGCACAACAAGATGCTCAATATCAAAAGCAACAAAAAGAGGCTGCGCACCTAACCGCTTTTGTTGACCGATTCCGCGCAAAAGCGAGTAAAGCAAAACAAGCACAAAGCCGTTTAAAACGCTTAGAAAAATTACCTGACTTAGCCCCTGCACATGTCGATAGCCAGTTTACTTTCAGCTTTGAACAACCTGAAAGTTTACCTTATCCGCTATTGTCTTTAACTGAATGCCAATGTGGCTATAACTCAGATACAATCATCCTCAATGAAGTTGGCTTAACGCTGGTTCCCGGCAGCCGTATCGGTTTATTGGGTCGCAATGGTGCGGGTAAATCAACGTTAATCAAATCACTTGCCGGTGAAATAGCATTGCTCAATGGCGTTCGATATTGTGCTCAGGAGCTAAAAATAGGCTACTTTTCTCAACATCAATTAGAACAATTGCATAGTGCTTCAAGCCCTGTTGATCATATTATTCGTGCCAAACCTGCACTAGGTGAACCACAAGCCAGAAGCTTTTTAGGGAAATTTGGCTTTAGCGGTGATCAAGCACTAGAAGCCGTAAATAATATGTCGGGTGGCGAAAAAGCACGCTTGGTATTAGCGCTTATTGTATTAGAAAAACCACAACTGTTACTTCTTGATGAGCCAACCAACCATTTAGATTTAGAAATGCGACAAGCCTTAGTGATGGCTTTACAAGATTTTGGAGGGGCCATCATTTTAATAGCTCATGATAGATTTTTACTTGAGTCATGTGTAGATGAATTCTATCTAGTTGCTAACGGTAATGTCAGTGATTTCAGTGGTGATATTGATGACTATCAACAGTGGCTCAATGATGACAAAAAACTAAGCCTTTCAAGTAATAAAAATGACAGCAACATTTCTGACAAGGGTTTAGACAAAAAACAGTTGCGTCAACAACAAGCTGAGCTACGCAAAAAGTCAGCTCCACTACGCAAAGAAGCTGACAAATTAGAGAAAAAAATTCATCAATGGCAGGCTGAATTAGAACAGATTGAAATGTTGCTTAGTGATAGTGATATTTATCAAGCTGAACGTAAAAATGAACTAACCACACAATTAAAGCTACAAGCGAGTGTAAAAGACAAAATAGAAGAAAATGAAATGCTTTGGTTAGAGTTAGCAGAGAAAATTGAAGAGATTATGGCTTCAACTAGTTAATTTTTAGTCTACACTGTAGTTGACGTCCCGCTAAAAATAAAAGAGAAGAATTATGCGAATTATTATAGGAACACTGGTTTTTTTAGTACTAACTCTTTTTTCTACCCTAAGCCAAGGTGATAATCTTGAGCGTGGAATTTACGAGTTAAATCGTGGCGAGTTTCATGCTGCCATTGAACAATTTCGCCCATTAGTTGCTGAAGGTTACGCCCCTGCACAATATCAAATGGGTATTGTTTATCAAAAAGGCTATGGTGTACCTAAAGATGGCATGAAAGCTTTAGCGTTATTTGAACTCGCCGCTCAGCAAAATGATTCTGATGCCCAATTTGAGCTTGCATTGATTTATGGTGAAGGAAAATTAGTCAAAAAAGACTTAAAAAAAGCGTACAACCTAACTCTTAAATCAGCAAAGAAGGGTTTGGCAAGCGCACAGTTTAACTTAGCCGTTATGCTTGCCAATGGTACGGGTACTAACCAAGATGATTTCAAAGCTTCTCGTTGGTATCAAAATTCTGCAGATCAAAATTATGCATTAGCACAATACAACTTAGCGTTGCTTTACAGCGAAGGCAAAGGCGTAGAAAAAAGTACTGAAATGTCTCTGGTTTGGAATACAATAGCTACTTGGAATGGCTACCCTGACGCTGACAAAAGCCGATTACTTGATGAACGGGATTTATCTAAAGCCCAAATTGAGTCTGCGCTAGAAAAAGCCAATAAAATTTATAGAAAAATCATAGATCAAGAAAAACTAAAAGCTGAAATGGCGCAAAAGAACGATTTCTATTGATCTAAATCATCCTAGGGTGACTTTTAACTTCTTATACTAAACCTAGTGATAATTATAAGGAGTCGATTATGAACTTGTTTACTATGTTAACGAATGATCCTGTTGTGATGTTTTCCTTTGGCGGCTTAGCCATTATGATGGGAATTTGTGCTTATTATGTCTATTATTTTATTAAGCATATCAAAGAAGATGAGTCTAACTAATACCAATCCATCTGAAGAAGCTATTCTTTAAAATTGCTATGTCGTACAATAAGTTTTTTCTTAGTGTACGACATCATGTATTCAACGAGTAAATTTAAACCTGCTTGGTGGCTCACTAACGCCCATTTTCAAACCTTAGCGGCTAAATTATTTCGCCGTAAACAAAAACTAGTAACCAATACTGAAAAATTAGAATTACCTGATGGTGATTTTATTGATTTAGCTTGGACTGAAAAGCCCCAGAAAAATAATATCCGCCCTATAGTTGTTATCTTACACGGCTTAGAAGGCTCTAAAGACAGCCATTATGCTAAAGGTATGTTAACTGCCATTAAACAGCGTGGCTGGATAGCAGTTTTAATGCACTTTCGCGGCTGTAGCGGCAAACCAAATAGACAAGCTAGCTCATATCATTCAGGAGATATTAGGGACATAAGCTATTTAACCGAACACCTTACTGCTCATTACCAGCAATGTGTTTTTTCAGTACTAGGCTTTTCCTTAGGTGGTAATGTACTCACCCGTTATTTAGCACAAGTCCCTAATAATCCTTATTGCTCAGCGGCTGTCATTTGTGCGCCATTAGATTTAGCCAGTTGTAGCACTCGTATTAATCAAGGCTTTTCTCGACTTTACCAAAAATATTTATTAAAAATGTTAAAAGACAGTGCGTTAGAAAAAATAACAACTAAAATCATCATTAATATAAAAGCCACTCAGTTAGAGACCATTAAGACACTTTATGATTTTGATGAACAAATCACAGCACCACTCAATGGTTTTACTAGCGCACAACACTATTATCAACAAGCAAGCGGTAATCAGGTAATGGAGAAAATAAAGCAGCCTTGCTTATTTATTCACGCTGCCGATGATCCTTTTCTTAATCATCACTTTTCTTTACCACAACAAAAATTACCTGAACATTTAACTTTTGAAGTATCTAGCCATGGCGGCCATGTTGGATTTATCCATGGTAATAATCCATTCAAACCACAATATTGGTTAGAACAAAGAGTGCCTGATTTTTTAAGCGACCACTTATCAATTAATTTCAAGAAATAACTAATCTAACAATCTCTAGAATTTATTCCGATGTCTATGTTCCGACAAATATTAGCTCATCTTTAATTGCGCTATGTATGCCACAGTAAAATAAATTTACTAACCCGATAAAAAAGATTACTCTGCCACTATCAGATAAGCAAAAAAATGATAGGATTTATGTTCATCAACCCAAACTCACTTACCCCTGATACTTTAAACGCGTTAATCCGAGACTACGCTTACACACAAACGACCGCTGATGGTGACTCAGAATCTACGGCTATTACAAACGCCGCAATAGATGATTTTAAGCAAAGATTGTTCAAAAAAGAATTTGTCATTCATTTCAGTAGTAATGATGAAGTAGCAGACCACGACCGTATATCGATCAGACCGGTATCAGATTTCAGCCTATCCCCTACACAAATTCAGTATTAAAAATAGAAAATAACGGTTAACTGAGGTCTACTGTTATGTTCATTTAAAGAAAAAAGAGCAAAGCATGAGCTATTTAGCCATGTTTATAGTTCAGAATGCATTCATTTGGTTTGCTGGTAATATTTAATCACGCGTAAATAATCTGCCAGAATTACCTCGCTATCAAAAGCAGTCACTCCCAATTCAGTGACTTCAGGTAAAAAAACCGCTTGTAATTTAGCTTCTGGGTTAATTAAATACATTGCCAGACCATGATTGACCTGATAACTGTTTGAACTTGCTTTTGAGTTACCTAATACATCACTTATGGTGTGATCTTTTCTTTTACCCTCTTCGTTGCCTTTTTCCATTGCAGTAATAATATCAACTTTTATGCCTAAACTTTGTTGAAAAATTTCGGCCTCAGCTGCCGTATTAGCCCGAATAGCAATAAACTCTTCAGAAAAATATTTTATATACTGAGCGAGGATTTCTTGCGAATCGCGATTAGGATCAACCGTATAAAAGACGAATTTAGTACCTGAATTATGCTTTAATGTTGCCATCAAATCGGCAACTTGAGTTAAGGTGAATAAAGTTGTTGGGCAAATATCAGGACACTGGGTATAGCCATAAGCAATGAAATGCCACTGCCCTAAGAAGTACTCTCTTCTAACAGGATGGCCTTGATGATCGGCTAATAGAAAATTTGCTAACGATGGTGCATTCTTTAATGTAATCCCCTGTATTTTGGGAACATTTTTTTGCTTAGGTGCAACGTAAAAAACAGATAATGTTGACACCATTACCATAACTACAGTAGAAAATAGTATAGCTCGCTGCTTATGAGTCAATTTCATGATTTATGGTTACCACCAGTTAACCACAAAATGATCGGTCAATAAGGCTATGAATATACCAAGCAAATAATAAATTGAAACATGAAATGTTTGCATCGCTAATTGACTATCTGAGGCCATTTTAAGTTTAATGGCATAAAAGCAAAACCATACGCCAAGCACTACAGCTATTATTAAATATAGCCCGCCAGAATAATTCAAAAAGAAAGGTAATAAACTGGCTATTACCGTTGCTAGTGTATAAACCACAACACAGCTCTTAGTATAATCAATGCCTTTAATTACGGGCAACATAGGCACATTAGCTTGGCGATAATCTTCCAATCTATCTATGGCCAGTGGCCAGAAATGTGCCGGCGTCCAAAGAAAAACAATCAAGGTTAATAACAAAGGTTCAACATCAACGCTGTTGGTCATACTCGTCCAGCCAAGTAACGGCGGTATCGCACCAGCAAAGCCGCCATAAACAATATTTTGTGGTGTTTTATGTTTCAAAAAACAGGTGTAAAACCAGGCATAACCTATAAAGCCAGTTAGGGTAAGTATCGCGGTCAAAACATTGATATAAACATAAAATAAGAACATAGATGATATCAGCAAAGCACCGGAAAACAACAATGCCAGCTTATTGTCAATGCGTTGCTTAACCATGGGGCGCCACTGGGTTCTTTGCATTTTGGCATCAATTTTGACATCCATGACATGGTTAATAACAGCTGCAGAACTCGCAGCAAGCCCTATGGAGATAGTTGCTATTAACATCAAAGATATATCAATGGTTTTATTACTGGCCAAATACATGCCAACCAAAGCGGTTATTAACAACATTAATACCACTTTTGGCTTGCATAGTGCGAGATAGTCTCGCCAAGTACTCAGCTGAGACTGTGCTACAGAAGCTTTAACACTGTCATTCATCTTGTCTCCTTATATACTAAAACCTCTTCAAACTGCATTTTCAAGGATTAAATAACGAAGCAATTCGATTGAGAAAAACATAATAAGCCTCGCTCGACATCAAGATAATAAAAATTAAAATTGCAATTGGAGGTAAAAATAATAATAACTTTACCGCCATACGTTCCCATGCTAAATGCATAAAAACCATGAGAATCAAACCCGCTTTTAAAAACATAAACAGTAAAATAAGTACCCATCTAATCATGCCTTGAAATTGAAAATAATCGACCATATATGAGCAGGCACTTAGTACAAAAAGTAATAACCATACTTTTAAATACATACTGATAGGATGTTGTTGATCTGAATTTTTTTGTGCTGAATGCGACTGTGCTAAATGTGCTGCGGTGCTTTCTTTCATCATATTCGCCTCACCATAAATAGAAAAATGCAAAAATGAATACCCAAACCAAATCGACAAAATGCCAATATAGCCCTGTAATTTCAACAATTTGATATCCTTTTCCTTCATATTTTCCTTGCTTAACTCGCTTGGCAATCACGCCAAGATAAATAACACCGGCACTAACATGTAGGCCATGAAAACCGGTGATCATAAAAAATGCTGCGCCAAATTGGTTTGCCCCCATCGGGTTTCCCCAAGGACGAATACCTTCTTCAACAATGAGTTTTGTCCATTCAAAAGCTTGCATACCAACAAAGCTGGCGCCTAAAAGCGCAGTGGCAACCATTAAATAAACCGTTTTTCTCTTATCACCTTGATAAGCATAATTAACCGCCATCGCCATAGTGCCACTACTGGTAATTAAGATGAAGGTCATAATAGCGATTAAAACCAAGGGGATATGATGGCCAGCAATGGTAAGAGCAAATACTTCACTAGGCATTGGCCAAGCAGCCGTGGCCGATATGCGTACATTCATATAACTGATAAGAAAAACACTAAAAACGAATGTGTCGCTTAATAAAAACAACCACATCATCAATTTGCCCCAAGGCATATCAAATGATTGTTTATCCGCCGTCCAATCGCTCACCACACTTTGCCATGATGACTGATTGTTTTTATCACCTTTTTCTTGTTGTTCATTATTTGACATAAAACCTCCTTAGAAGCCACAAATCAAAGCAATGCTTTTAAAAGTATCGGCGCTAGCGGTTAATAAGAAAAAAAGAAACAGCCAAAGAAAAAATAAATAGTGCCAATAGAGAGCGCAGGACTTCAGACGAGTTGCCAGCACTTGACAAGGAAGCCCCGTGCCGAAGTGCCAAATACAGCGAAGCAAAACCAAAACACCACCAACAATGTGCACACCATGAACACCAGTCAGTAAAAAATAATAGCTATTCGCTGGATTGGCAGAAATATTAAAACCCGCTTGATTGAGTTGTTGCCAAACCTGCCATTGCCCAGAGATAAACAACAGAGTAAATAATGTGGTTGCAGCTAATGAAAAGATAATGAAATAAATACGCTGTTGTTCTGCAAAAATTTTCGCTAAAACAATGCTAATACTAGCCAGTACTAAATAACCCGTGTTTTGCCATAACAACTCAGCATTACTAAACGGCAACCAAGGTTCTCCTGATAATGCTTGAAAATCGAATGATTGTGTACGTTGTAAAAAAGTGATGGTAAATAAGAAAAATATCACAGTGACCACAGCTAAAAAAAACTTTAGGGCTGTAATGACTGTTTTTTCATTATCCTGCAGCAGAGGTACCATTGGCGCTGACGGTTCAAAATTTTGATATATCCAAGGTTTTATTTTCAAGGTTTTGAAAAACTTCATTATTTTTCTCCTTGATTTCTTTCAATATCGCTATCTATCTCGCTAGCTAGGTATTCAACTTCTGCAGAGGAAATGTTTTGCGGGATATAATCGTCGATAACCTTAGGCACGCTATAGTCATAGGCCCAACGATAAACCGTGGGTACTTGCGTTCCCCAATTTCCATGTGCAGGAGGAACTTGTGCTGTTTGCCATTCTAATGACGTGGCTTGCCATGGGTTATGCCCTGCCTTCTTGCCCTTAAATGTACTCCAAATCAGATTGGCAATAAAAACTAATTGTATTAAACCAACGATAATTGCCGAAATGGTTATACTGGCATTAAGAGATTGGGCTGACTCAGGGATAAACTCGGTTGCTCCCATGGCAAAATAACGACGAGGTACACCTAAAAACCCAAGATAGTGCATTGGTAAATAAATGGCATAGGTGCCTAAAAATGTACCCCAGAAATGCAGCTTACCTAGTTTAGTATTTAAAAATCGTCCGGTTAGTAGTGGAAACCAATGATAAATAGCAGCAAATAACACCATTACTGGAGACACACCCATCACCATATGAAAATGAGCAACAACAAAGTAAGTGTCAGACAGAGGTAAATCTATCACCACATTGCCCAACATTAATCCGGTTAAGCCACCATGAGTAAAAGTGAAAATAAAACCAATGGCAAACAACATAGGTAAAGTCAGATGGATATTGCCACGCCATAAGGTTAACAACCAGTTATAAACTTTCAATGCCGTGGGAATCGCGATGATAAGCGTGGTTGTGGCGAAGAAAAAACCAAAGTACGGGTTCATGCCGCTAACGTACATATGATGCGCCCAAACGACAAAACTCAAACCGCCAATGGCGACAATAGCCCAAACCATCATACGGTAACCAAAAATATTTTTTCGTGCATGGGTAGCAATAACATCAGAAACCATACCGAAGGCAGGTAAAGCAACTATATACACTTCAGGGTGACCAAAAAACCAAAATAAATGCTGGAATAATATTGGGCTTCCACCGGTATGATCCAATGTTTCTCCCAGAGATAAAATTGCTGGCATAAAGAAACTCGTACCAAGCACTTTATCAAAAATCATCATGATAGCGCTAACAAGTAAAGCTGGAAACGCCAATAACCCCAGAATTGTAGCAACAAATATGCCCCATATTGTTAGCGGCATACGCATTAATGTCATGCCCTTAGTTCGCGCCTGTAAGATGGTGGTGACATAATTCAATCCGCCCATGGTAAAGGCAACAATAAATATAGCCAATGAAGCTAGCATGAGTAAAATACCAGCATGAGCACCAGGAGTACCACTTAAAATAGCCTGTGGCGGGTACAAGGTCCAACCGGCTCCTGTTGGTCCACCACTGACAAAGAAACTAGATAATAATACGATGACCGCGAGCAGATAAGTCCAGTAGCTGAGCATATTTAGATAAGGAAAAACCATATCTCTGGCGCCAATCATCAAAGGGATTAAATAGTTACCAAAGCCACCTAATAATAAAGCCGTTAACAAATAAATTACCATGATCATACCGTGCATGGTGACAAACTGCAGGTATGTAGAAGGGTCGATAAATGAAAATTCATTTGGAAACCCAAGTTGTAAGCGCATCATCCCAGATAATACCAACGCCACTAAGCCAACAGCTATCGCAGTAATGGCATACTGAATGGCGATCACTTTATGATCTTGACTCCATACATACTTAGCCAAAAAAGTCTTTGGATGGCTTGATTGATCCACTTGATCAGCAATCGCTACATATCCCATTTTTGTCACGTCATGCTCCTAAAGTACTTTAGTGGTTTATTCACCTAACGAATTGATATAACTAACAACATCATTAACCGCTCGGTCATCAGTTAGAATTTTAGACATCAGGATCATTTGTTTACCATAAAGATCTGCCGGATGAGCACCTCTAATTCCTAGCTGATAATGACTGATTTGCCGCTTTAAATACCAAGTATGTTGTCCTGCTAACTTTGGCGCATTCATGGCAAAATTTCCCTGTGCACGCTCACCATGACAATAAGCACAGTTTTTATAAAATGCCTTTCCTTTGCGTATATCAGCTAAATCGCCTGAGCCCTTTGCACTTTCTTTTAGCTCAGGCAATGAATTAATATAAGCACTAACGTCTTCAATCGCTTTATCATCAGGTAATAATGCCGCCATAGCTGCCATTTGCTGACCATATGAATCATTATTATTTTGTCCCCTAATCTGCCCTTTAAAATAACTTAATTGCCGATGAAGGTACCAACGACTCAAACCCGCAAGCTTAGGAGCATTCATAACTTCAATACCTTGAGCTTCAGATCCATGGCAGGAAATACAAGTTGCATAATGCTGTTTTCCTAGTTCAATATTTGCCATGTTCTTGTTTAAGGTTTGCGCAAAGGTAGGTAAAGAATCCTGCCAAGCTTGATAGTCGGTGGCCGTGTCTACTTTGATAAAACCACGCATGGTAAAATGAGCAATGCCGCATAACTCTTCACAGAGCATTTCATATCGACCAAGTTTGGTTGGGGTAAACCAAACATAAGTAGTAATACCCGGAACTAAATCCATTTTCACCCGAAATTGCGGTACTGCAAAGTTATGCAAAACATCTTTTGAGCGCAATAACACCTTCACAGGTTTATCTACAAGCAGGTGTAACTCATTGCTTTTTACTAATAAATCATCGGATGCGTTAACATCATTAATGTCGATACCAAAAGGGTTATCTTCACTGATTAATTTTATTGCTGTATTCCCTAACTTGCCATCTTTGCCCGGTAATCGATAACTCCAATGCCATTGCTGCCCTACGACTTCAACTACTTCACTATTATCAGGCACTGAAATAAACTGCCCCCAAACCAAAAGCCCTGGTGCCAACATTGCAGCCACACCAAGCGTAGTAACTAAGGTCAACCAACCTTCTAGTTTGGGGTTTTCTGGCTCATAGTCTGAACGCCTGTTTTTATTATGACGATATTTTATAATAACAAAGGCGAGGAACAGGCTTACTGCAACAAAAACAGCGCCGACAATCCAAAGAGATATGTTAATTGTGTCATCAATAGCCTGCCAATTAGACGCTAATGGCGTGAACCACCATGGACTGACAAAGTGGAAAATTAATGAGCCTATAACTAATAAAATAATAACAATGGCTATCGTCATAACACATCCTATATTAGAAGTTGTAGTGCCTGATACTAATGACTTAATTGGTATATTGCTGAGTCGAATAAGTTATGAAAAGAACAAAATAATTAAACAATTTATTATTTATCTTTTGCCAATAAAATGATGCAACTTTAAAGTTTTTTATCGAAAAACATGATTAATTATTGAACACTCAATTATTAACATAGACTATTTTATTTAAAGTCGCAAAATGTAAGTCCAGAAAAATAAACAATAATTAGATATATTGATAAACACTGCGGGCATAACAAAAACCTAATGCACAACATGCAAAAGGTTATCGTTATTGAATCTGAACAGAACAAAAGCCTATTATGGCATTACTTTCATAAACCGTTTGAACTTGTCTTGTGCCTGAATAACCCAAGAAGGGGTTGATTCACCAAAACCTGAAATATCAACATTGGGATGCGCTTTCATTACCGCAGCTAACGCTAATTCTTGATCAGGTTCAACGTCAACAAATAAAACATGTTTACCTTTGTGTAACACCTCTTGAAAGCGTTTAAAATTAACGTTTGGCTCTTGAATGCCAATAAAACCACCTTCCCAGGTGCAAAAACCTAAAACAATGATGGCTAGAAATATAAACGGCATCCAGCCAACGGCTGATAAATGCCAGTTGAAAAGATAAGTAATAAACAATACTGCACCGGCACCTATCACACCAACGACAGCTCCTAATTCAGTAGAATGTACCACATCTTGTTTCAATACAGAGGCAACTTCGTGTAAATGATGGTTTTCTACGTCTCTATCATTTTCGCTAAGTACATGAATCTGTGGCTCAGTAAATCCATTTGTCTCTAATTCGTTTTCAACTTTTTCCAATTCATCCAAATCATCGGAAACGTAATAATGCCTCAACATAATAATCTCCACATAAGTTAAGAATAATCTTAGATCTATGCTCAAATACCTTGTTCAGCCAGACCAAAGGACACGCGATTAATCTTAGTATAGCAAAGATTTAATGATTCCTATTCTCATTGCAAATTTATAGTGAGATTTTGGTTCACTAAGAACAAAGCTGTGAAAAAAATGATGTGAAGGTAGAGTTACACGACAGCGCTAATATTTAACCAAAAGAGCAACTTAACAACTCAGACGAAGAAAAGCCCTCATGTTTGACTGGCTTTATTGTTATTCTTGGGCTTATCAACAAGTAATAAAATACAGGCATAAATATTTTAATAAACTTTTCTATGAGCTTTAATCACTTTTTGCCAAGGAATATTTTGATTACCTAAACTAAGAAAGTCAGGATTGAGTAAACTTTCTCTTTTATTGTAAGTGAGGGGGTTAAATTCACTATCAATAATGGTGCCACCAGCTTGCTCTAAAATACATTGACTGGCACCAGTATCCCATTCACCAGTAACACCAATTCGTAAATAACAATCAGCACCACCTTCAGCAATTAAGCAGTTCTTCAATGAACAGCTACCTAAAGCAACATGGTCATAATCAAAATTTTCACTTAAATATTGTCCCATTAACTCTATACGCTGACGTTTACTAATTGCCACTTTAATGCGGCGTGATTCTTGATAATCTGCAACATAAATTTGATGAGTGCTATTATTACTTTGAAGGTTACATTCTTTAAATGCACCTAAATTATTTTGCGCGTAATAGGTTAAGTGATGATCTGGTGCATGAATAACACCAATACTTGGCCAACCGTTTTCAATTAAGGCTATATTTACAGCAAAATCACCACTGCCAATAATAAATTCTCCGGTACCATCAATAGGATCAAGCAGCCAATACCGCTCCCAATTTTCTCGTTGTGCTAATGAGACTGTACCTACTTCTTCAGAGATAATAGGAATATCTGGCGTTAAGGTTTTAAGTTGATCCATCAAAATATCATTAGCAGCTATATCAGCACTGGTAACAGGGCTTTCGTCTTCTTTAAAGTTGGCAGTAAAGCTTTGGTCACGGTAATATTTCATTACCTCAACACCTGCTTTTTTAGCACAATCTAAGGCAATGTTTAATAACTTTTCATCACTCATGCGACTTAAATTCCATCCTGATTGGCTAACTTGTTTGGGGAAAGATAATCAACTAACAACATCAACGCGGCAATACTACGCGCTTCTTGAAAATCAGGCTGCTGTAGCAAAGCTTTGTACTCTTTAATTGGCCACGAAATGACCTCTAGAGGCTCAGGCTCATCACCTTCGAGTTTTGATGGATATAAATCGGTTGCAATGAAAATATCCATTTTTGCATTAAAAAAAGCTGGAGCCATCATCACTTGAGAAAGAAATTGCAACTGCTTGCTACCATAGGATATTTCTTCTTGCAGCTCTCGATTAGCTGCTTGCTCAGGCATCTCACCAGGATCAATTAATCCCTTAGGAAAACCTAATTCGTAACTGTGAGTACCCGCGCAATATTCTCTCACTAATAATAAAGTATCAGCGTCAAGCATCGGCACGATCATCACAGCACCATTTCCAGAGCCCATCATGCGCTCATACTGGCGCTTTTCACCATTACTAAAGGTTAATTCAAGCTGTTCAATAGCAAATAAATGACTTTTAGCCACCTGCTTTTGGCCATTAATTTTCGGTAATTGATTTTTCCCTATCATGAGTATAAGCTTGCATATTTCGTTCTACATAACGCTATAATGACACGATAAACATCAACTATGGAACCTATAAATGCTCAATTGGGAAAAAATTAACTTCGTCATACTCGACATGGACGGTACATTATTAGACTTACATTTTGATAATTTTTTTTGGCAGACCCATATCCCATCAAAATATGCAAAGGCACATAACACCTCGTTAAAGGAAGCCCAAGAATATTTGAATATTGAAACCAGTAAAGTTTCAGGAAAAATTGAGTGGTATTGTTTAGATTATTGGACCGAAAAACTTGATTTGCCAATTGTTGAATTAAAAAAAGAAATAAAACATAAGATTGCGCTACGCCCTGACACCCTTCCATTTTTAGATGCCCTTAAACAGGCGAATAAAAAGGTCGTTCTAGTTACCAATGCACACCCCGATAGTTTGTCATTAAAAGTTGAAAGAACAGCGTTAGATAAGCATATTGATTTATTAATATCGACTCACACATATGGCGCCACAAAAGAATCACAAACGTTATGGAACAAACTACAAGCAGATTTGAAGTTTGATAATGAGACAACATTATTTGTAGATGATAGCCTGACTATTTTAGACAGTGCTAAAAAATTTGGTATTAAACATTTACTTTGTGTAGCAAACCCCGATTCTAAACTACCAACATTGAATGAAGTTCACCTTAAAGGGTATCCATACATTACTGACTATCGGAAAATAATAGGTAATATCACCTAAATTATAAATTCAATAAGTAAAAAACGCCTATAACATAACCAAGAATTTAGCATTAAAATTGACGCTGGGGTTCTATCCCGTTTATCTTTTTTCTTAATAGCATGAATACCATTAGAACAAAGCGTAATTAACTAAATCTTGGTTATTATTTTTTAGGGTTCAGATTAAATAATATATAGAAAAATTTTAAGTTAATATCTTCAAGGCTCCTTTAGCAGTCCTATAAAGTACGATATTTTTCAACATTCTAACGCTTATTCTTTAGCAACAAAGCCGGCTTTTTGCAGTTCTGCACTCATTAGTTCGAGCATCAACTGCAGGCCATTAAGGGGCCGTATCAGCACCTCAAAGTGGTCAATTTCTCCATGCTCATTCCAGTGAATCAAATCTATTCCTTTAATTTTTTTATCACCTACCATGGCTGAAAACTCCAACGCGACGCTGTCTTTTTCTATAAATTGTCGGTGATAAGTGAAATTTTCAAAAATCCCTATCACTGTTTTCAGAATATATGCGGTGATCTGCTTGCCTTGCTTGGGCTGCCACACCGTTGGTGAATGAAACTCAACATCATCTGCCAGAATCTCGTTAAGCAATTTAAAATCTTTATCGCTAACAACTTGGTGCCATTGTTTTAATCGCTCGGTCATAGATACTTCTTCCACTCTTTGTTCTGTTACTTGTGACATAATTTAAACCCTATGGCTGAATATTAACCCTGTTAAATAGACTAGTTGGCATTTTACTCAAAAAATAATCAATGACAACACCTCATAAACACACTCTACAATGATTGATAAAGATGTTTGGTAGAAAAGTAGCTATTTCAGCCAACTTATTGTTTTGAAATGTGGCAATTAAATAAACTGAAACATAGATACTTAATGCTGCATACTTGCTTTGATCTAGTACTATTAATTAGATAAAATTATTAAAAATAAACTTCAATTAGTCATTCCCTTGATACTGAAATATCTTCTTCCCAAATAATATCGCCAGAGGTCATTTCTACGACAATTTCTTTATATCTATTTTCAACTAAATTTCGTTTTATTTTCATTGTTGGGGTTAGTAAATCATTATCTATTGACCATGATCCTTTGCATATAACGATGAAATCAAGTCGTTGGTGACTTTCCAATTTACCATTTACGATTTGCAATGTTTGTTTCAGCTTATTCTCTACTTCATTATCTTTTCTATTCAGTGCCCCATTAAGCACAACTAGGGCTATAGGTTGCTTTAGTCCTGATCCCATGACACAGACTTGTTCAATATCTGTGTTCGCACTCAGTAAACTTTCAATAGGTACCGGCGATACATATTTACCTTTGCCTGTTTTAAACTTATCTTTGATGCGGCCGATAATTTTGTAGACTCCATCATCACTGACTTCAGCGCAATCTCCTGTTCTAAACCAGCCATCAACAAAAGATTCACTGTTTTTTTCAGGTTCTAAATAATACTCGCTAAATATCGCATCACCACGAATAAGAATTTCCCCTTCATCAGATAATTTCATTTCAACACACGCTAAAGGTTGGCCAATAGTGCCTAAATTGTTTTTCGAAAATGGCATATTGATACAAGATAAACTAGACGCTTCTGTCATTCCCCAGCCTTCACTAATCGGCATGCCTATTTTTTCATACCAATGAAGTAAAGATAGCGGGATAGGAGCCGTACCCGAGCCAAAGCGGGTTGCACACTGTAAACCTAAACCTGCACGAATTTTCTTTGCTATCAAGCGGCCAACAATGGGAATTTTCAACAACAGATTTAATTTTTTTTGTGATATTTTTGCAAATATTTGGCTTTGAAATATTGTCCATAGACGTGGCACAGAGACGAAAATTGTAGGTTTAGCATATTGTAAATCATCAATAAAAGTTTCTAGGGATTCAACAAAAAAGACTTGTTCTGCGACATAAAGGGCAATGGCTTCGCCGCTACGTTCAACTATATGAGCTAAAGGTAAATAAGATAATGTGCGATCATTACTAGACACATTAAATACAGCAGCGGTACATTGAGCTGCCGAGGCCCAATTTTTATGGGTTAAAACAACCCCTTTTGGCACCCCCGTCGAGCCTGAGGTATAAACTATCGTTGCTCTATCATCAATAGCAGGTTGATGTATCTCAGCAAGCGGTGAATAGCTGGATAGCCAAGATGAGTACATTGCTTGCGCCGATGTTGTCTGATAAGGAAATGCTACACGTAATATACTTTCATCAATAGCGGCTTCCGCTTCTGTTATATCATCGAGCTTACCAACAAAAATGGCTTTCAAGTCAGCATGCTTAATGACATAGCTGATGGTATTTCGATTAGCTGTTGGATATATGGGAACACTGACCATGCCCGCCATCATGATAGCTAAATCGACAATACACCAATGGGCGCAATTTTTAGAAAGAATACCAATGTTAGCACCTTCTTTATAACCTTGAGCTTTGAGACCTGCAGCAATACAACGGGCCTGATGCTCTACATCCGCCCAAGTAAATTCATGCCACTGGCGATTAATCGGTTGATGCAAGAAAACTTTATTTGGATGGCGAGCCGTGTGTTTCAATAAATTTTGCAAAGGTGTGAAATATTCCATTGTTCATTCCCTAATTATTTTTGTACCCCTGAGTATAAAAGTAAATTCAGATTTTGCTTAATGATTAAATATATTAAAGGCAACTTAGACGCAAGAGTTTACGTTTGAAGAACCACACAGGTACATTTTATTGAGACTACAAAGCAGGATTTAACAAGTACGCTAATGCTTTTTACCAATGAGGCTCAGTATCCTTGCTGCCATAATTAGAGGCTAATGCTAGCAATGAACTGAACCACACTATCATTTTTATAATCGCGGTTATTAGTTCTAGTGTAATCAAACATCTAGCTTAATTATTTACAGGCATTCTTAAAATGGTTTTTAATCGTTCCTCGGGAATACGCCGAGGATCTGAAATATATATCTCGCAATGCTCGCCTGTAGCTGACAACTGATGCTCAGAGGCAAAAGCTAACATCTGCTCTATTGTGCGGGTCTCTTCTTCATATGAGCCCACATGCAACATATGAATACAATGAGAAAATTCGTGCTCAATAAGTTTTACATTGTTAACACTGACAGTTTTTCCTTTGGCTGTTAAAACCTTAGCTGCTTGTTCGATATCACTAATTTCTACCTGTGATGGCGTTCGTATCATCAACTGCCAATGCCACTGTGATTTATCTTGTTCACTTAAGCACCTCTTGTTGACAGACCAGTATCTAGCCTCAAGTTTACAAATCACATAATCACCTAGTTCTTTGTTTTTACGTGTCATTTTTACCGTATAAGCAACAGCATACAATGCAGCTACCGCATCATTAAAGTTATCTTCGCCTGGGCCACCTACTCCATTGATAGTTAAATAATGTGCATTAGCAACATGACAGCTCTGTGGCTTTTTTGGGGCAATATAATCAGCTTTATGTATTTTAAATAAATCGATCTTATCCATTGCTCAACTCCTTTAATGGTAAATAGATATCAGTAATTAGTTCTTCAGGCTCAGTAGATTCTGGGTCATTTAAGTAGATTTCAAAGCAAGGTTTATCAGCAGACTCATGATCACTTTGGCTTAACCACTGACCAAAAAACCTCTGATATGTATCACTTAACTTTTCATAAGAGCCTATGTGAGTCGTTACCGCATAGCGACCACTAGCAATGGTTTTAAAACCAATATCATCAGTTGCTGAAAATACTTCATCTACGCTAATACAGGCCTCGTAGCGAAGTAACTCTGGAGCAACCACATCAGGATCGTCATAACTCACTCCAATCATTTTTGCATCACCACCTAATAAGCCCATCGGTGCAAGTGTACTGCAAAGAGTATCCCATGCATGCCCACACTCTTTGTAGGGCCCTTGGTGGGGAACATAAGCCACTAACATTTCATCTACTTTCTTTATCATTACTTTCATATTCAATTCCTTATCAATAAAAGGTTCAAAGGAGGAAATATGCTCATTGGTTACATAACGTATGCTAGATAGCGACAGACACGGAAACCTTGCTTGTTCAGACTTTCTGAACTTGGAAGGCAACATACCTGCTCTCGCTTTGAAAGCTCTTGAAAAAGCCATATCGCTTTCATAGCCAGCGGCAAGCGATATATCTAATATGCTGATAGTGCTAGTTTTCAGATCAATGGCAGCTCGTTCTAGTCGTAAACGCCGGATTAACTCTTTTACTGATTCACCTAACATGCCAGAAAATATTCTATGAAAATGATAATTTGAGAAGTTTGCCTTTTGTGCAAGCTCCTCTAGGGTTAATTCATTGTCTAAGTTTTTCTGAATATAGTTAACAACGTTAACCATTCGAGTTATATATGACTGTTGAGTTTGCTTTCGCATTATTTTCATCTTCACAGCTAGTTATATCCATTAGTAATATGAGGCATATTGCCGCACATTCATACCAAAAAGGTATGAAAAAAATGCCAACAACAATTGTTGACTTGAACTAATATAGCGTCGATATAAAAATAAAACTGATGGTTTTTGCGCATTTCAACTAATAGAGGAGTGTTAATGTTTCCATAGGTAAACATCTTTAGTGAAAAGTAGAAAACCTCGCAAATGGACTCAGAAATGCCCTAAAAAGTGTTTTTTGTTCTGATTGAATATTAATAAAATAGCCGTTAAGAACAAAGTAACAATGAAGCTATACACCATAAAGGATTCCCTATTGGCTAATCCTGCAGGTAATAATCGCTCACAAGTATAAGCGACCGTTGGTGTTAGTTATTAATATTTGTTACCCTAAACTTAGCGTTTATAATCAATTTAAATTCTTCATGGAAGACACTTCAAATCAACTAAACAGTGCCTTAGATGGGCCCATTCTCGCAACATTTTTAAAGTATTTATTGCCCTCCATAGTCGGTATTCTGGCAATGAGTTCAGCCTCTATTGTTGATGGCATCTTTATCGGTAATTTTGTCGGTGTACCTGCATTGGCAGCTGTCAATCTGATCATTCCTATACTGTCAGTGTTATTTGGCGTTGGTTTAATGTTGTCAATTGGCGGGTCGGTAAGAGCAGGAAAATACTTGGGGCAAAAAAATGAGATTGCGGCCTCGGCGATATTCAGTAAAACCCTGATCGCCGTCATCTTATATGCGATTGTCATTATCACGACCGGTCTGATGCTGGAATCCTTCCTATTCCGATTGCTCGGTGCTGATGAAGGGTTGGCCCTTTTAATGAGTGAGTATTATCGCGTTATTATGCCTTTTCTGCTGGCACAACTGATGACTATTGTACTGTATTTCTTCATTAGGCTCGACGGGTTTCCCTCGCTCGCCGCTACTGCTTTGGTGATTGGTTCGGTTCTTAATATTGGTCTCGACTACCTATTTATAGCTGTGTTCAATTGGGGACTAAGTGGTGCAGCCTGGGCCACTGGTCTGTCACAGTTATTGCCTTTACTAACGCTATTAATGTATTTTTTTAGTCGCAAGCGAAAGTTACATTTCTCACCTCGGCAAAAGAACTGGTCGGAAGTTTTTCAAGCTGCCTATAATGGTTTATCAGAGTTCATTAATGAAATCTCTGGCGGAATTATCGCTTTTATTTTCAACTTGATGCTAATTTCCCGTGCTGGCGTAGAAGGCGTCGCCGCCATTACTGTATTGAACTATCTGTTAATGATCGGTTTTATGTTCTATTTCTCAATAGCCGACACCGCACAAGTGATGATCAGTCAAAATTTTGGGGCAAAAAATGCACCTCGACTAAAGCAGTTCTTAAAGATTACTTTTTTTATGACCAGCTTAGTCAGTTTATTAACTATTCTGGTTTTGCTATTTTTTAACAAATCACTCATCTACATGTTCCTAGACGAACAAGGTGCCGATGCGACGGTAACGATGGCGATCGAATTTGTTTATTACGTTTGGCCGGTATTCATATTCGCCGGTGCCAACATGGTCATATCAGGCTACCTCACTGCCATTCACTTACCGTTCCAGTCTGGTATTGTTTCGTTGTGTCGTAGCCTTATTTTTCCTGCCTCATTGTTGATCGTGTTGTTTATGTTATTTACCGACAATCGATTCGTCATTGCACTACCCATTGGTGAATGCCTGACCTTTTTAATTGCCCTCGCCTATTTCATTCGTCATAAACCGGATCGAGCCATTGCTGAAGAAATAGCGAATAATTCATCACATTACAACAAGTAAGAGCTTGGTATAAAGGTAAACGTGTTGGTCAATAAAACCATGTAAACTTAAATAAGTTTGGTGCATTAGAATACGACTAGAAATTGAAAGAATACTAAAAACATTCTCCTCTCACTGATATTCTCACTCCAAGGGCTGATTGTTTATTACTTAACAGCCGATCGATTTAATACACTCTTGTCGTATTTTACTTTTTGCGCATCGGATAGAATTGCACGCATTTCGATCAGGTGTTCATATCTAAGACGCATGATCTGTGTTTTTGCCGCCATAAGTTCATCAATCTTGACATTAACTTTATCAAGTTTAACATCATCAAGGATGGTCAATTCATTGAGTTCTTTAAGCGCCTGCACTTCTTGCACCTTAAAGGGAGCCTGATCTATATGCAGTTTGTGATGCATTTTATCTATTGCGGCTTTTTGGAGTGCATCAGGCTTCTGAATTTGATCGGCCAAAAGAGGCGTACTGATTAGGCAAACCATAATGACGAATGGAAATAACCTAGATATAGACTTACTTTTGTATAAACTCATGAGTTTCTCCCTATGAAATTATATTCATATTAGACCATGTTTTACATATTGTCTTAATATTCAAGCCACTCAAACCCTATCACTCAGACTTTTTTGCAAACCTTATAAATCCACATTTGATTCCATAGGTTTTATTGATAACAGATCTTTTTTATGACACTGACCATCCAAAAAAGATTGAAAATTATAAGGCTAAGTACCCAATGGAGTTAGAAAAGTAATGGGGAAATTACTATAAGGTGTATTTTTTATTTCTATTAGACGAGTTAAATAACATCTTTTAAAAGCCAGAAAATTGAGTCAGCTTTTATACTGACTCAATCATTTGTAAATTATGTTGATTAGGCTTTTTTAAAGTTCATATTTAACGGTGAAAGCAACGGTAGCAGGATCATTGTAGTAACCAATGATACTATCCTCTCCCCCTAAACCTGTGAAGTTATAACCCGCAATTCTCACTTGTTCATCAAAAATATTACGCCCTTGTAATGAAGCAGACCAATTTCCATCAGTGTGATAATAAGTTATGCCAACATTCACTATGGTATAAGCATCTTCATCGATAAGAGATGGCGTTTCAAAAATTTGAGTTTCGGATCTATATGAGGCATTGGCTGTGAAAATAAAGTCACCGATATCAGCAACAATTGTATAATTAGCCCCTAAATTAGCGGTCAATTCAGGAGTATTAGCAATATCAAGTTGATCGGCCACGTCAATAACTTCCCCTGTATCAGGATCAGCGGTTAAGAATTCAACAAATTTAGCATCAATATACCCTAAACTAAGATTTATCGTTAAGTTATCGGTTGCTGCATAGATGCTTTCAAGCTCTACACCTTGTATTTCTGCTTCTCCAGCATTTACTACCCGAGCGACAAAGTTATCTTCACTCAATGCGTGCTGCACCGTCACTTGCATATCTTGGTAATCTGAATAAAAGTAAGTAGCATTAATACGTAGATCGTCTGTCGGTTCGGATTTAAAACCAATTTCATAAGTATCAACGACTTCCGGATCAAAAGGAGTAGAAGCTTCAGGATCTAACCCAAGATCACCTCGCATGTTATAGCCGCCTGATTTAAAGCCATTTGCATAAGAAGCATATAACATCATGTCTTCTCTAGCTTGGTATTCCACACCAACTCGGGGGGAGAAATGTGACCATGTCTCTTCGCCTGAAAAGCTATTGTCAGGGTTAATAGGTACGGCATTACCGTTTTCGTAATCGCCTGGGTAAACGGTTTGATAGAAGGTATATTTATAAACGTCGGCATCTTTTGTGTCTTCAGTATAACGACCACCCAGTGTCATTGACCACGTGTCCGATAAATCGAATGATGCTTGACCATAAGCAGAATAACTTTGCGTATCTGTACAGCCCCCACTCTCTGCGGTTAATCCTGGAGCGCCAAGCATGTTCCCTAGAACTTCGAGTTGAACGTCAAAAACTCCACATGCGTCACCGGTAAAGTAATAAAGTCCCCCGACGGCAGTCATGCCCTCACCAACATAAGTTAATTGAAATTCTTGGGTAAACTGAGTGTCATCATAAACACCTACTACATCGAAAGATTTAAGAACGGTATTATCAAAATCGATATTACCGTAGCTTTCACCCTCACGACTCGCCGTTACCGATTTAAAACTAAGCTTGTCATTTACATTCCAATCCATTGTTAATGAAATGCCGGATGTTTCAACTTTGTTATAAGTGGGAAGGCTAGTATCTGAGTCATAGACATCATCAAAGGGCTTTAGACCTACAACTAATTTACTGTCAACTAAACGGTGTCCACCTTTAGCATTAGAATCATCAATTGTTTTGTCATAAGCCAATCGAAAAAACAAATCATCTGTTGCGTGATACTCAACACTAAGGCGACCAGCAACAAGGTCTTTATTATAGTTGTCGGCTCCCGCACTTTCACTTGCCTCAGGTGTAGGTGAAATACCTGGAAGTGTTATGATATCGGTATCATTTATGAACGTACCAAAACCATCCCGATTAACATCAGCAATTGCCCCACCAATGAATAACTTATCATCGAGAATTGACAATTGACCGGCGGCTTTATAGGTATTTAAACCATAATTTCCAACAGTGGCTGATACATCAAAAGTATTGTCTCCTGACATTTTTTTAGTGATGTACTTCATTGCACCACCTATGGTGTTTTTCCCATAAAGTGTGCCTTGTGGACCACGTAATACTTCTATACGCTCAACATCAAGAATCTCCATTACACCGCCTTGTGGACGTGCAATATAAACATCATCAACATAAACCCCTACACCAGGCTCATACCCCCATAACGGATCTTGTTGTCCGATACCTCGAATGTAGGCGGTTAGTGTAGAGTTGGAACCACGACTCACTTGTAACGTAGTATTCACTGCATATTGCTGAATATCAGTAACATCAGTAATACCATTTTGAGCAATATCTTCAGCGCCAATAGACGTTACCGATAAAGGGACGGTTTGTAAATTTTCTACCGTTCGGCGAGCAGTAACTTCAATACGCTCTAACCCTTTTTCTTTTGCCGCAGGTGAGGCATCAATTTCTTCTTCAGCAAAAGCAATGTTGCTCATTAGTGCTGTAGCAATAGCTAACGCAATAGTGCTTTTTTTTCTATTGTAATAATTCATGGCATTCCCCTTAATAGTTAAAATTAAATTGTTATTATTTTCTAATATTTGTAGTCTATTTGCCGTTAATTGATCACTTGCATGTTATTCCATATAACAACCAATACTGTTTTTCCTCACTCTCAGACCTCTATTGTCAGACAAAAAATCAAGGTTCAATGAAGGATGCAATATGACTATTTAAAACATCAGGTTGATCCATCGGAGTTGCATGAAAAGAGTCTGAAATGACAACGAGTTTCGACTTGGTAATTTTTTTACAATATTCTTTTTTTAATTCAACAGGGGTGTAATCATGCTCTGCGGCCACAACTAAAACAGGCATTTGTAGTAAAGAAAGCTTCTCACTAACATCCCACCCTAAAAATGATAATAACGAACGTGTATATGAGGACTTCGTCAACATTTTCATTGACGCTCTAAACTGTTCCCTTAAGCTATCTTGGCTATCTAAGGGGAATAATTTTTTACCGATAACTTTGCTTAGTTTATCAAGCCCCATTAACTTTATGAGTGCCAACCTAGACCAAACAGTCACTTTCATAGCAAAAGTATTATAAAGTACGGCAGGAAATGAATTTATGATGGTTAACGTTTTAACTTTTTGCGGATTATCAACAGCTATTTGAAATGCCACCATCCCACCCATAGAAAAACCAACCAAGTGAAAAGAATCAATTTTGAGATGGCTAAATAGCTGCACCATATCATCCGCAAATAAAGGAATAGTGTATTTTCCATCAGGTTTATCAGAACGCCCATGGCCTCGGCAATCAATAGCAATAACTCGATAATTTTGTGCAAAACAATCTATTTGTTGTTGCCAATCAGTACTGTTAGATCCTAATCCATGTAAAAAAATGATCGTCTCACCGTTGCCAACATCCTGATAACATAGTTTTATATTATTTACTGAACAATATTTCATGATTAATTTAATTCCCAAAATCTAGAAAAACTTACCTAATTTTTTTAATTATTTGCTTAACGCTTTATAAGCTAATTTTTGAAAGTCTTTTTCAGGAAACTCAAACTCCAGCATAGATTGGCACATGAAAATACCTATTAACTCCTCTTTAGGGTCAATCCAAAAGTATGTTCGAGCAGCACCAGACCAGCCATACTCTCCTACATTTCCAAGTATTTCAGCCTCTTCAACATTTAATAAAACTTTTGAACCTAAGCCAAAACCGTAACCTAATGTTGGTGGGCCTGCGATTGTCCAAGGGATTAGTTCTTTACTTAAGTGATTCGTGTGCATTAGGTCAACAGTTTCAGGTTTAAGTAAACATTGACCTTTAAACACACCTTTATTAAGCAGCATTTGTGCAAAGTTAAGGTAATCTGAAGTAGTTGAAAATAAGCCATGCCCACCCCGTACAAAAGTTTCAACTCTATTGGCAGGGTACGTAGACTCTACATCGCGCTTAACATTTTCACCTCGTAGATAGGCCTCATATATTTTCGAAAATGTCATATTCTTACTGGCTATATCTGGGCGACCATACATGGACGCTAAACGGTGTTGCTTATCCTTACTTACAAAAAATGCGGTGTCATCCATACTTAATGGCTTGAATATATTACTCTCTAAAAAATGCTCAAGGGATTCTCCTGAGAGTATTTCTACTAATCTAGCAACAACATCAATACTCAAACTATAATGCCATCGCGTACCGGGCTGAAACGCTAGTGGAAATTTTACTAAATCATTAACAACTTCTGTAAGGCTGCGCTGAGGGTTACCAAGCAATCGTGCATCTCTATAATCCTGGCTTACACTTGACTCTTCTAAGAAGTCATAACTCAATCCAGATGTATGGGTTAAAAGATGTAGTATTGTCACTGGATGATCTACTGGTTCTAGTACTCCTTTACCACTACTATCCGTTGTAAGTACATTTAACGATGCGAATTGAGGAATGAACTTTGAAACTTCATCATTTAATGCAAACTTGCCTTGATCGTATAACATCATCAATGCAGTACAGACAATTGGCTTTGTCATAGAATAAATTCGAAATATGGTATTATCAGATATAGGAACCTGAGATTTCAAATCTTGACTGCCTAAATGTTCGTGATAAACAACCTTGCCTTTTTTAGCTAACAACATACTTAAGCCAGCAATTTTATTTTGCTTAACAAAGCATTCCATCTTTGATCTGATATTACTCAGATCTTCACTACAAAAGCCTACATCTTCAGGGCAAGACAATTTATTCATAACATAACCTTTTTATTTATAAGCAGAATTGAATATAAAGTTATATTTCGATACCGTTTAAACGCCTCGAAAACATTACTATATAAATTCACCTTTTTCTCTATAAAACTCTGAAACTCAATCTCTATAAAACTCTGATACTCAATAATTACGCTAAAGCTTCAAATGCTCATTTAAACGCAATTTACAAAGTTATACTTCGGTATTTTGCTGTGTATCTTTTACACGGGTACCCCTGATTAATCATGTGAATATTGATAAATATAAGTATTTTCACATATAGAGAGAAGTAGCTTAGTTAATCCTCAATCATCATACATAAATGGTACAAATAAACATTGAATCCCGACAAAACATGATATATGTTACATTTGTTTACCATAACATGTCAAATATAATATTTTACTGTCATAAAGATAACAAATGTAACTAATAAGTGTTGTTATCGATAAAAACAACACTTTGGTGTAGTTGTAATTAATAAAGTAAACAGGGCAGTTCTTAGGATGATAAAAGCTTTGTAGCCTTTATTTATCTGTTGCTACTCAATAATCAATAAGCAGTTTTAAGAACTATGAATAGCTAAAAATTAAATTTTTTATACACTATAAGAGGCATTAATATGAATATTAATAAGAAAACTATCGCGCTGAGTTGCTTATCCGCATTAGTACTCAGTGCATGTGATCAAGAGTTTTTTACAGAATTACTAGGGTCGGTAAATACAGTTGCAAATAAGCATCCATATATTACGAGTGCTGATAAAGACAAGCATCAAGCGCTATCGTTTATTGCTGACATGCATGCAGACACTGCCAATTTTGTTGCTGCAGATCACAATGAGTTCAGCATGATACTAGGACAAAAAGAAGGCAATGATGCTAGAAAAGCTAATGAAGAGGGTCATGTAGATTTACCACGTTTAGTAAAAGGCAATGTTGCACTGCAAGTGTTTGCACTCATTAATGGCGGCTCTGCAGACCAACTCAGCAGCGATAGCTTTGTTACACCTATTTGGGATGACCTTACTCAATCTTATACAGATAATGAGTTTAGTGTTGAATATTGGGAGCGTAATCCAGACAGTGACTACTTTACGGGGCCTTCTAATATGATGCCCTACGCACAGCAGTACACAGAACAATTGATGCCCAGACCCTCGGTACAATATGTATTAAACGTTCTTGGTTATCCGTGTGAAATGTGGTTTACCAAAAAGCAAGGCCAAGCTTGGCATGGCTCTCCCTGGGTTGAAGATTGGCCAAGTTATGCTCAAGATCGTTTAACATATGATGCTAATGGTGAGCAACGTTGTTTAGCTAGCGACCAAGATATTAACGATGATTACCATGACCGTTGGGCGCAACAACTCGCTAGTACAATTACTCAGGCGGCGGCACTTTCACAACAAGAACAAAATAAATTACATCTTATTGCTAGCGTAGATGATCTCAATAACTTAATGGACTTACGCTTACAAGATAATACTAATGTGGGGGCGATGTTAGCCACTGAAGGTTTGTATATGGAGAATATTCTTAATCAAGGTGATATTAGCTTAGCAACTGAGCAACTATTTAACCGGTTATACAATCGAGGCTTTCGCATATTGGCTCTTACCCATTTTGTCGATAGTGAATTTGGTGGTTCTAATACCGGTATAGGTGACTTAAGCGTTAACGCACCTTATGGCCCTTATGATCCAAGCGGCGCAAATTGGGATGGGTTACCTCGAGGGAAAAAACTTGGAATTAGTGAAGCAGGCATCAAACTTGTTGAATTAATGTTTGAACATGGTGTCTTGCCAGATGTGGCTCATGCCTCAGATGGTTTGCTCGATGCAATAACTGATTTAGGTAATAGCTACCAAAAACCGATTATTAGTTCACACTCTGGATTTAGGGTATTTAATCCACAACATCGTAACCTCACTGATGAACAAGTTCTCAGTATTGCTAAGACTGGTGGTGTCATTGGCGTTGGCTTGAGCAAAAACTTTGTAGCCGGTGATCAGCCTATAGATGTTGCCCGTGCATTTCGGTATTTAGTTGATCTGATTGATAATGCTCAGCTGCATCGTTATGGTGATAGTCAAAAGGATATTATTCGAGGTATAGATGCAGTAGCTTTAGGCTCTGATTATGATGGGGGTATAGAGGTGACCGTTGATACTGCACATTTAGCTGCCATAACCCGTGCACTGACTTGCGACTATAATTGGTTATTTACTCCCAATTGTTTAGAAAATAATTTTTCTAGTCAAAGCCCTGTTGAAGGTGAAGCTAGTGATTTGGCAAAAATTATGGGCGAAAATACTAAACGAGTATTATTGCAAAGCTTACCTCAATCAACGATTCAGTTATAAAACTTGAGCAACGCTAACTTATCCATCCGTTACTAATACAGATGGATAAGTTGGTTATTGCTCTAGAGGTTCAAAATATACATTCAGATAATTTAACAGAACCATTCTGCTCTCTTCGCGGTAAAAATCTGTCAGTTTTCCCTGAATGCTTACGCTGCGAGCATATATACCCCTCATTATTTCTACACAGATGGCAATTTTTTCTGCCAATAACTCTAGATCTTTCTTTTTATACATTAATGAAAATTTATCAGTATACCAATTTGCAAAACGTGTAATTCGTTCGGTTGTTTGCTCTTTAACACCGTGGGCATTATTAGAACCTAAAGAAAAAGTCACACTAATTTTATCCTTACAGTAAAACTCATAAGTGGCATCAACTAATATATTTACCAAATCTTGCCACTTTCTAATACATGCGGCATCCATCTTTTCATTGATAATATCGAACGCTTTAACGAAATGTGCTTCTGCTATTACTGAAAATAGTGCGCCCATTGTTGGAAAGTATTGGTACACAGACGTCGCAGGTACGCCAGCGTGCTTAGCAATTTTATGAAAACTAATTTCCTCAATATCTGACTCTAGTAACAATATTTCTGCACTTGCTAATATGGTATTAAAGCGAATCTTGCCTCGTTCTTGTACAGGTATTTTTGCAACGTATTTTCCTTCACTTTCTTGCATTGTATTCTCTTTGGTCTTTTATGGTTCTGCTGCTTTCGTAGCCTATGAATTTCAATATTATAATAACACACCAGTTTTATAACAAAAATACAATAAACAGGCGTAATTGTGATTCTATAGTGAATTATATCAATTAAATATAATATTTATTATGTTTTTGGTTTGGTATTGTAACTCTAAACACAATTAAAGTTTAGTAACTTTATAACATAGGAAAAATAATGGTAAGTATAAAACTGGAAATATGCAGTAAATAATTTATTGTGACCACGTCTCTTTAATTCTTGAAACATGTTACCCCTACCACTTTATCTAGAGTAAGCGTTTATTATTGGAAGGGAAAATAAATATTTATAAATGGTATTTTGGAAGGAATACACACGAACATCAAACATTAACTCATTTATTCGTAATGCTTTTCTATTATGGGTTTAACAATTGAAGTCCAGATTCTGTATCCTTCATCATTCATATGGATGCCATCCCAAATGAGAATGTCGTCTCTCGGTTCACTAACCGCGTTGAGCATTGATGAACTAATATCGATAAACCCAAGTTTTTCAGACTGATTTGAAAATTCCTCAATTATATGATTTGCTTCATTCATATTTCGCCAGTATTCCCAACGATTAGAAGACGGTTTGATCGAAACAAAATATACCTTTGTCTTAGGTAAATGGCTGTGAACCAAATGTACAAACTTTTTATAATTATTTAAAACCTTTTTTGCTGACTGCTTTTTTCCCATACTCATGTCATTATCACCCCCATAAAAAACTACAATTTTGGGTTTATAGGGCAATACTATTCTAGGTGAAAAATGTATTACATCTGTAATTTTTGCTCCTCCAAACCCTCTATTTATAACAGGTAATGGATTCATATCTTCAGATAGTGTGCTCCAAAACTTAATAGAAGAGCTGCCAATGAAAAGAATTGAATCAGAAGGAGGAGGAAAATTTATATCTTTTTCCTCGAATTCTCGAATGTTGGACTCCCACACCAGTGGGTCATCACTTTTTACCTTCTGAATAATGTTGTAATAATAACCCCCTACGCAAGTCACCGAGATTAAAATTATTGCCAAAATTGTATAGATTGGATATTTGACACTCTTTTTCATTACCGCCTCTTTTTTTCATGATAATTATCCTGAAATAATTAGCATAAAATTTCTTCTTAAGTAGAATATTGTCCATATTTACGCCGTATTTTCTATTACGAGAAAATCACAACAAGTTTTGCCCAGATACAATTGTCTGTAACACTTTAATACCTGCTATTTCATTTATGTCAATAGTGGTTGGATTGTCAGTTAATATCACCATATCAGCTCTTTTCCCAACGGTTAAACTTCCTTTTTCATTTTCTTCAAATTGTGCATATGCAGCGTCTAAAGTGAACATTTTTACCGCTTGAGCAGCGTTAATACATTGTTGGGGTTCAAAACCATCTCGGGTAACACAATATTGAATAGCTTGTAATATATTCACATCTTCAGCAGGTGCATCTGACGCTCCAGCCACCTTTATACCTGCCTCTAATAAAGCTTTAAAAGCATAAGTCCATTGGGTTCTATACGCCCCTAAACGTTGTTGTAACCATTTTTTTTCAGCTTTAATAAATAATGGTTGAGTGGAGATGACTAGTTTTAATCTCGCAATATCTTGAATAATTTCAGGGTTAAGTAACGATGCATGTTCTAACCTGTGCCTGTGACTCTTTCTTGGGTATTCGCGGAGTAATTTATCAAATAAATCTACACATACCCGCGCGCATTCATCACCAATAGAATGTATGGCAATTTGTGCACCAGCCTTATGAGCTTTAATCATACGTTCATACATATCTTCATGGGTATGAATTAAAAAACCCTTACTGTCTGGTACATCTGTAAAGGGGGTGATCATGCAAGCTGTACAAGATGAAAAAGTGCCGTCAGCCCAAAACTTCATTCCACCAACTTTGTGCGAAACAGATGCACTTTGTTGGTGTAACGATGATGTTTTAATTTCCTTTATTATTTGCGCGTCTTTGCACACTAAAAGTGAATATAAGTTGATAGGAATATGTGGTGCAAGCTCTTGCATTAATGGCACATCATAAGCCCCTTGAAACCCTGCTACACCTTCTCCGTCTGTTTGTAAAATCATTCCAATTGAGGTCACCCCTTGCGATATAATGTGTTTAAAAACACTCATACCAGCCTGCATTATGCTCGTTGGGTCAGGTAAGGGTAAAACTTTTAATAATAATGATACTGCTGTTTCTCGAAATACTCCCGTTGCTTTCCCCTTTTCATCTCGTTCAATTACCCCTCCACATGGATCAGCTGTATCATCGGTGATATTGGCCATCGTCATTGCTAAAGTATTTGCAATCATTGAATGGCCATCTTTTCTGACAATAATTATAGGTACGTTCGTGCTGGCTTTGTCTAGGTCAAACCGAGTAGGTAATAGCAGCTCTGTAAAATTTTGTTCGTCAAAGTTTAATCCCATAATCCAGTCGTTGTTGGTAGTACCTTTCGCTTTATCACTCAATATTAATTTAAGCTGCCCCATTGACTTAACTGAAGATAAATCGATATTTAGTTCAAAAAATATCATTAGTGTTGGATGTATATGGGTATCAATAAACCCAGGCATCAAACATGCTCCTTCTAAGTCTATTAATTGAGGAGAATCTCCCAAATTATCTAAACAATGTTCTTTCGTGCCTACAGCTACAATCAACCCATTTTTGACCGCTATTGCGCGAACTGCGGGCTTGTTTTCATCAACAGTGTAAATATCACCGCCGAAATATACTTGTTCGTTATTTTTCATAATTCCTCTTATACATAAAATTTCACTAGTCACATCAATCTTTTTTAGGGCTATTTAATTGCAATGCTTGAACCGATAACTACCAGTATATAAGCAGCGACTACCGCACCTTGAAATATGGGATGTGAAAGTTTTTTTAGTTTGAATTCAGGATTTTTAATTTGACCATGTACTTTGCTTGCACGATAAGATGGGATAACCATTAATGAAATTATCACCGCCAATAACCCACCAGCGATGCGCATAAAGCCTAAAAAACTAGACACTCCACTGAGAGCGAGTAATAAGGTTGGAGCTGTAGCGCATAACCAGCATAGTTTATAAGGCCAATTTAGCCTTTCTTTTATAACAACAGCTAGAGCATACGAAGTTGCCCAATAGCTTGTTAATATGGCTAAGAATATAAATATTGCTCCTAAATATACTGCCCATTGCCCGATTGCATTTCCCAAACCAATCATAGCCATTTCTGTTACATCAGATGAAACCAGTAAGGTAACAATAGTAATAAGGCTAACTAATATTAAGTTAATACTGATCCCTAGAATAACTGCTTTTGGAATCAATTTTTTATTATGACTTAACCCCTTTGCGACTTGAGGGATTGAAAAAAAACACGATAAAGTAAACATGATCATACCGTATAAAGCTAGTGCTCCTTTACTTGAAAAACTTAACATGATGAGAGAGTTAAATGGCACATTCATTGCCCCTATCACCAAAATCATGACTAAAATAATAATACCCACAATGCCTATTTTTTCGCTAATCCCTAATGCCTTTAAGCCAAAAAGAATCGGGCCTGCAGCAAAAACATAGACAATCAGTTCTGCGCACCCTAATGGTATGGAAGTTAAGTTAACAATGATTTGGCCTCCTCCTACTAAAAATGCAGCTAACAAGGCGTAAAAATTTAAGACCACTAAAATAAAAAATAACCAAGTGAAGTATATCCCTAGCTTGTTATTAAATAGATACAGACTAAAGGTTTCTACTAGTTGTAGTGTACGTTTTTCGCGCATAATCATTTCAGTAATCATTAAGTGCAACAAAAGACTCAAGCCATATGCAAAAATAAATATCAATAATATTGGTATTAAACCGCTTAACGAAGCTAAGTAAGGCACTGCCATAATTCCACCACCGATACCTAACCCAGCGATAATCGATGCGGCCTCAAATAAGCTGAGATTCTTGTTTTCCATTTATTCTCCATAATTTATCAATTTAGCGTATCAAACGATTCCTGAATCCAAAATAGCGCAACCAAACATAAACTATCAAATGCTAACTTAAACTCAGGTTGTTATTATTATCTGTTCGAAATTCACCCAAAAACACTATAACCACACAAAATAGTTCCCAATATTAACGAATGTAACCATATAAAACAAATTTAACAACCAAAAATAAAAAAGCATTTGCTAATTTATTTTCGTAAATCTGCCTATTTTAAATTGACTATTAATTAATCGAGTAATAGACTAAATCCCGAAACATGAACAAGTGCTTGTTGAAAAGGGGATAATTAACACTTGTTTTTTTAATAAACGGCAATTTAGAATAAATGGTGTTTACAATGATAACAAAGAAGAAATATAAGAATAAAAGTTCTCTGGCGATGTTAATTTCACTGACGTTTAGTGTAGGAGTTTTAGCTGAAGAAAGTTTAGATGAAAACAAACAAGAGATAGACGATTCAAAAACAAAAATTGAAACCATCGTTATAACGTCACAAAAGCGTGTTCAAAATATTCAAGAAGTAGGTATTGCTGTTACGGCATTATATGGAGATGCTCTACGAGAGCAAAATATAGAAAAAGCAGCTGATATCGAGAAAGTTGTGCCAAATATGTCAATCAAAAATAACGGTGGAGGCGGTGTGCCCATTGTTATGGTACGAGGAGTTGGCTTACAAAACTTCCGAATAAACGACTCTCCAACAACTTCATTTTACATAGATGAGGTATATCAAACATCCATCGCCACTGCGAGCTTTTCAATGTATGACTTGGAGCGTATTGAAGTATTAAAGGGTCCTCAAGGTGGTTTATATGGTAGAAATACAATAGGTGGCGCCATACAAATAATATCTGCAAAACCTTCGCTCACCGATGGTTATACTGGTTTTATCGACCTCAACATTGGCAGTTTTGATACAAAAGAAGTTGAGTTTGGTGCGAATTTAGATATTTCTAAAGATATTGCTGCAAGAATATCAGGCCACTATAATAAAAGAGAGGAAGGAGATGACTTCAGTACGGTAACAAATGAACATTATGGTGAAGCCGAGCGATGGGGGTTAAGAGCACAATTTCTCTATCAGCCTACTGACAAAATGGATTTTCTATTTAAAACACACGCTGGTTCAATGGAAATTGAATTACCTTTATTACAAACCCTCGGAGTATATGCCAATATAGGTGATGCAACTGAATTTGGTTATGAGAATGTATCCTTAGGTTTACTCACTGGTTTATTAGGGGCTGGTCCTGCTGGCTTGTGTAATTCGATACTAAGTGGTCAGGGAACAAATCAACAAAGTTGCGCTACACTAACGGGTATCACTCCAGAAAACTATGGTTTATCTGATAGTAAATATGCATCTGCCTCTCATTCTGTCCTCCCTTATTTAGATAATAGTTGGTCTGGCTTAAGTTTAATCGGCAATGTTGATTTAAATGGAATAACGTTAACAAGCATTTCTGCATACGACACAGTTGAATACAATCGCACACAAGATTCTGATGCTACCTCAGTTATTTATCTTGATGGAGATTACTATACCGACATTAACTTTTGGTCTCAGGAGTTTAGGCTTACTTCAGCACCAGATAACACCTTTAATTGGATATTAGGCGCTAGTTACAGTGAAGATACATTAACTGAATCATCTGGTTTGTATGGTAGTGAAGGAATTATGCCCTTATTATTTGAAGGAGCGATAAATACTAAACAAAGTTATAAACAAAAATCTGATGGCTATTCTGTGTATGGACATAGCACCTACGCTTTAACCAATGCGTTAGAGTTAATTACTGAATTACGCTACACCAAAGAGAATAAATCATTTATTGGTGATACGACTTTCGGTTTTGGTCCTGGACTGGATGTGCCTTTAGTGACTGTAGATGACAGTACAAGTTTCAGCGCTTTGTCAGGTAAATTAGGAGTTACATATTCTGCAAGTGATAACTTAATGTTTTATGGTAATGTTTCTAAGGGCTTTAAAACTGGCGGTTTCTTCGGTGGTTTTGTCACTTCAGTAGAGCAACTAGCACCTTATGATGAAGAAACAATTTGGGCATACGAGGTTGGTTTTAAATCTGATTTACTTGATAACCAATTACGTATTAACGGCTCAATATTTAAATATGACCGTCAAGATGTACAAGCTAATGCAGCTGACCCTACCGCTGTGGTTAGTATCGCACGTTTAACAAATATAGGTGAAGTCGATACAACAGGGGCTGAACTTGAATTTGGTTGGCTTGCTACAGAGGACTTATTTATTGAACTTAATTTAGGTTATACAGATGCTTATGTTTCAAAAACTAATTTTGAAAGTGCAACAGCTGTGCCTTTGTTGGGTAGTGCTTCGGTTGAAGGTGTTAATTTACCAAATTATTCAAAGTTTAGCGCTAACCTTTTAGCTCGCTATGAGCATGGAATCAGTGAACAATTTTCTGGTGCTGTACAATTAGAGTATAGTTACCGCTCTGATCATGATTTATCAATGATTCTGAAACCAGAATATGAAACTGCTATATTAAATGAGCCAGGTGTTGGGATAACAAACCTCAGATATGTTTTAAACAACACTAACGATTGGAAAATTATGGCCTCTATTGAGAATATAACTGATGAAATTCATCGTGTAGAAACAACTAACAATGGTTTTTTTGGCATGCATGAAAGATACTCAATCGGTAGAACTTGGCGTTTAACATACAGTTATAATTGGTAAGTTAGTTTCCATACAAGGTTTTATGGTATGAACGACTTCAAAACCTTAAGACTCAATAATTTCCAACAAAATAGTTTTTTTTGGGCGTCTATTAATTTGTAATAAGTTAGTAGGCGTTTTTGAATGCTATTGAATAGTCCCTTAATTAGAGAGGCTCATCTTGACTGTTTAATTTTACTGCATCAATGAGTTGGTGTAGCACCTGAGAATTATAAAGTTATATTCCCTCTATCAATAGTCGACTTACAGATTTTTTGATAAATTTCACTGCGCCGTCAATATTAGTATCAGGACCTAACGCATTATGATAAAAGTAAATTCCCTCAATCATGGATATAATAACATCAGCCGTTTGTACTGGATCTGTTACTTTCGTAATACCTGCCCATTGATATAACTCTATTTCACCGGCCAGTTGATCCCTAAAGAATAAGTACATTTTGCTAAATTGTGCTTTTACACGTTCATTTCTATAACTCAATGAATAGCAAGACCAGAATATTGCAGCGTCACCTCGTTGAGTCCATTCCAATTCAAAAAATGTATTTAATAAGTTATCCATTCGGTCTTTTGGCTTATCAAACTTATTTAACTCATCGGTATATATGCTTGAATATTTTTCGGCCATAAATTCAACTAAAGCAAAAATCATCTCATCTTTTGTTTTAAAGTAATGCACTAACAGTCCTGAGTTGACACCCATTTCTTTGGCTACCTTATTTAAGGTTGTGCCTTCCAGCCCTTCTCTATTCACCACTTTATACAAGTTTTGTAAAATTTCAGGCTTTCTGCTTTCTGACTTACTTTTTCTTCCCATACCTGATTTCAAACACCCATAAATAGTCTTTATTTTTAAAAAGTAATTTATAACAAATCACAACCATGTACAAGGAGAAGCACATCTATCCATGCACTGAGAGAATTAACGCCATAAAAACAAAAATATTTCTTGTAATACATTATCAATCTAATTATATTTACACAATAAATTAGCATTCACTAGTTTATATTGTTATAGAATAATAATTAGGTGAATTATGGCAAGTACACTCGACTTTATCATTATTGGACTCTTTGGCTTTTCTTTATTGGTCGTTGGTTTCTATGCAAGTCATAAAATTAAAAATAATACCGATTTTGCACTTGCAGGTAGAAACATTCGTTTTCCTTTGTTGTTAGGTACATTAATCGGTACTTCCATCGGTGCAGCTTCAACTTTAGGCAAAGCTGGCAAAGCCTACGAAATTGGCATCTCACTCTTTCTTGCGACAATGGCTTATGCTGTTGGTTTATTTCTTTTCGGTTTAATGGCGCCAGCCATTCATAGAGCAAAAATTTGGAATGTACCCGATGCCTTATTTCTAAGGTACGGTGCTGCGGTGAGGTTAGTTTTTGCTATTACGATGATGTTAAGTGTTACAGCTTTATTTGGCACGCAGCTAATCGCAACAGGCTTAGCTATCACCTCTGTAATGAGAGATATAAATATAACTTACTCTGAGGCTATCATCGCCGCAGGGGTGATTATGGTTATCTATACAATCTTAGGAGGCTTGCTCGCCGTAGCATATACTGATTTGATCCAAACCGTTGTAATGTTAATAGCAATCGGTATTTTATTACCAATATATATCATCTCCGATTTAGGTATTGACCTCACTGTGAGTAATTTAACGCCACCTGAAAATAACTTTTGGGGGGGACTCACGCCAATTTATATTGTTTCAATTATTATAATCGACTTACTTTTTAGTTTAATTGACCCCTCTTTATGGCAAAGAGCGGCCGCAGCTAAAAACCCTAAGGTCATTCGTAAAGCCATGTTTGTTACATCCGGTATTTATGTTTATTGGAGTTTTGTCATTGTATTTTTAGGCACAATGGCATCACATATTCTCCCAGATCTCACTAACAGTAATGGCGGCGTTGATGCAGCAATACCAGAACTTATTTTATTATATATGCCCGCAGGGTTAAAAGGACTGTGCTTAGCTGCAATGATAGCCATTATGATGTCAACGGCTGATACCGCTTTATTAATTGCAGGAACATGCTTTAGTCGTGATATATACCGTCCTTTAAAACCATTAGCGAATGATGCAACTTTACTGAAGGTAACCCGTGTAGTTATTATCATTATTGGTTCATTAGGAATAATATTTGCTTTATATATGCAGAATATCTTTGAACTAGTTTTACTCTCTACTGCCATTTTTGTTTCTGGTGCATTTGTACCAACCATGGCTGCTTTGTTTTGGCATAAAGCGACAAAACTGGGTGCTGTTATATCATCTAGCGTAGCAGCGATTAGCGTTATTATTCTTTATGCTTTAAAAATATCTGATTTATTGCCGAGTTATATCGAGCCTATTATTGTCTCAATATCTCTTAGTTTGATATTAATGATAGTGATAAGTCAAAAAACTTATGATCCAAAGTTTGCGACCCTCAGATTACTCGATATATCAAATAAAAAATCGCAACAACAAGGTTGTTAATATAATGAACTCTCAAAGAATTAATAGTGAAAGTAAGCCTTATAGCGATGTACAATCAAATGACAGACCGCTTATTTTTGATCTGTTACCAACACTTTCACAGCATATTGATTGGCTAAATCTTAATTTAGTAAACGCGCCTATTCAAAAAATTAGTGAGTTGAATCATAAACACCTTTGGATAAAACGTAATGATTTGATAAATGATGAGTACGGCGGTAATAAATTAGCCCGATTAGAATTTATCTTGGCTGATGTATTAAAACAAAAGAAATCACATGTCATTACCTTTGGTGGGACGGGGAGTAATTTTTGCTTAGCTGTTGCCATTTATTGTAAAAAACTAGGATTAGAGTGTACTTTATGTTTGTTTGAACAACCGGTTACGGTACAAGTCCAACAAAATATTAAGTTATTACATCATTTTGGTGCCAAAATTGATTATATTCCCAGCATTTTAAAGTCATCTTTCAACTTCTACCTGCGCCAAAGACTTACTGAACTCAGTGCTTATTTCATTGCTCCTGGAGGAGCTACAATTTTAGGCACTGTAGGCGCTATCAATTCTGCATTAAGTTTAAAACAGCAAATAGATAACGGTGAACTTCCTGAGCCAGATTATGTTATATGTCCAACAGCATCTAACTGTGGAATGGCGGGGCTAGTTCTTGGATTTTTATTAGCGGATTTAAAAACAACGGTTATTGGTGTACGTACAGGACGAGACTATTTAGGGCCAATACCATTAAACACACCTGACACCGTAAAAAAAACAATTACAAAAGCATATCAATATTTACAAGATAAAGCCGACTTAACCCAAAAATTCGACATTGTGAAACCGACAATCATCAATGATTTCTTTGGTTCTGGATATGGCTATCCAACTGAGCAAGGTAAGAGCATTAGTCAACTATTCAAGCAAAAATTAGCGATTGAATTAGAAGCAACCTATACCGCTAAAACTTGTGCAGCTCTGGTCGACTTATTGGAAAAACCACAATATATCAATAAAAACATTCTGTATTGGCACACATATCAACATAAAGATTTTAAGGCCATAACAGACACCGTTAATACTGCTGATTTACCGCCAAACTGTGCCGGTATTTTAAATGAGCTCTCCCTATAACTTATTCATTTTAAGGAAATTAATCATGACCAAAATAGTAAAAATTGAACTAACCCCTGTATTTGTCCCATTTCGTCAACAAATTATAGAATTGATGAAGGCTGGCGAAGGTGGCTTAGGCATGGCTATTGCTGCCGAAGAGCAGTGGAATGGCGGTGATTTTGTTATATGTAAAATGTTTGATGACGCTGGAAACCATGGATTAGGTGAAGCATTTGTATGGTTACCTGAAACAGGCGTATCTCCCGATCAAGTTATTGATATTATTCGCCAATCTTTAAGTCAGTATGTACTTGGTCAAAGCCCATTTGATGTCGAAAAAATTCGCCAAAGAATGAACATTAATGTTAATCGTTGCGATGTTGCAAAGGGTCTAATTGATATTGCTTGTTATGATTTGATGGGGAAAATAACAAATAGACCAGCTCATGACTTTATGGGAGGCAAGTGTAAAGATGAGTTACCTTTATGTGCATTGATCCCTCTAATGTCATTAGAGCAAATGATAGCTTTATGCCAAAAGTTTTATAGCGAGGGTATGCGCACGTTCAGGTTAAAACTAGGATTAGGAATAGATAAAGATAAAGCAATTATTGGTAAATTTCGAGAAGTAATGGGGGATCAAGTTCGCTTGAGAGTAGACTATAACCAAGCATATAGTCCTACTATGGCTGTAAGGGCTATTTTAGCAATTGAACCATTCGGAATTGATTTTGCCGAGCAACCTGTTAAAGCAGATAACTACGCAGGCATGGCTTATGTTCAAGCAAGAGTGAATGTACCGGTCATGGCTCATGAAGGATGTTTTTCATTACAAGATATTAATACATTAATCAATTTGAAAGGTATAAATACTATTGGCATGAATGCCGAACGACCTGGTGGGGTGACAAATATGTTACATGTTATCTCTTATGCTCAAATGGAAGGTATTGGCTGTGTATTGCACAATCAACCTCTTGGAATCGGGTCTGCTATGCAAATTCATGTGGCTGCTGCACGCTATCATGACCTCGGCCATGATATTGAATTGTTTGGTGATATTATGCTAGAGGATGATCTCATCACAGCCCCAATTAACTATGAAGATGGCACAGTAACTGTTCCAACGGCAGCTGGTTGGGGAGTTGAATTAGATGAAGTTGCTTTGAAAAAATACGCCACTAGCGACACTGTGATTATCGAGTAATCATAAGTCTTTGCATGTTAATAAAAAAACCTTAACTTATACTTATACTTATGATGGATAGCGACTCAAATGATGAGTAATCACAAAAAAGATCACATTATTTATAACGTTATAGGAGCATTACTCTTACTTCACTATGTTGTGTCTTTAATAATAACTAATAATATCAGTTGGATATCAGTAGTATGTTTTATTATTAGTGCTTTGTTGTTTATACCACCATGTAAGAAATATTTTGCAACTTGGTGTCAAAACAGACAATGGCTACATGTTAGTCTATTTTTTACTTTGGGAATCAGCGCTAACATCCTGTTAGAAATTAATGATAAGGATACGATAGTCCATCATAACTTAGCCTTCATAAATGCTAATATTATTGATGGACATAAAGATAGCAATATCATTGAGAGCGCAACGGTATTAGTAAATAAAAAAGGAAATATAACCGCTATTGGCTCAGCTGAGACATTAAATATTCCACCTGAGTATAAAACCATAGATGTTAAGGACCAATATCTGCTCCCAGGTTTAATCAATGCCCATGCACATCTTTTATATGAAGGTGCTAACTTTGAAGACCCTATCAAAATCCCATCATATATGCCCCCTGATTGGGCTTGGGATCTTTGGCAAAATAATGCAGGAACTGTACTTAATTTTTATATACTTAAGCGCTTAGTAATCGCGAAAATGGAAAAACGAGCCTTAAGCGCTTTAAGAGCTGGTGTTACAACGATACGCAGCTTAGGTGATTTAAGCTATACCAGTGTCACCTTGCGTAAAAAAATATCTTCTGGAGAACGACTTGGACCTCGTATCGTCGCAGCAGGCCCTATGTTAGCTGTCACTGGCGGTCATGGCAGTGCTGCCGGAGTGGTATTTGATGGTCCTTACAATGCTCGAAAAACCGTAAGAACGTTAGTTCGAAATGAAGTAGATGTCATAAAAATATCAAATACAGGAGGAATTCTTGATTCAAAGCGCTTAGGTGAAGCTGGGCAGGTACAAATGACCATTGAAGAAATTGAAGCAGTAACCGATGAAGCTCACCGCAAAGGAATTTTAGTAGCAGCACATGCAGAAAGTACTCAAGGTGTGAAAGAGGCTTTGTTAGGCGGAGTTGATAGCATAGAGCATGGCAGCAAAATGACTGATGAGATTATCGCTTTATTTAAAAACAACCCCAAATCACTTAGAGGATATACTAGCTACCATCCTACTTTGTCTATAACACCTAGAGAATGGCCTTATACTGAACAAATTAGAAACAATCCGCGTTTAAATATTATTTATCAAAACAATGAACAAGTTCGTGCTGACATTATTAGTGGTTTTAAGCATTCAATTGAACAAGGTGTACATGTTGCTGTTGGTACAGATTCAGGCGCTGGCCTGAAAAATAATTTAGTTTGGCGTGAATTATATTTATTTACCCAACACGCCAACATTTCAAATCAAAAAGCGATTCATATGGGCACATTAGCAACAGCCCAAAGCATAGGTTTAGGCAACAAAACGGGCAGTATTGAAGTAGGAAAATCTGCTGATTTCATGATTGTTAAATATAATCCATATATTGATCTATCTAGACTATCGAAACCCTCGATGGTTATTATGAATGGCGTTATTGTAAATTAACCAGAGATTTTATCCCCTAATAATTGAGCTAATCAAACCAGTTACATCATGTCCTCATGACGTTATCTGTACGACTTTACTTAACCTCTTGTATATGGTCACGATTCGCTCATTGTTATTCATATTCGTATCCGAGCAGGTTAACGCCTGACAAATTTCTTGTTTAAGGTTCTCTGTCACATTGGGGCGCTTGGCATCATCCCAGAGCGCTTCAAACGCTTCTCCTAAATGGTCAAAGAAATGCTCAAGACCACCTTCGCCACCACCTAAATGAAAGGTTTCAAAAGGACCCATTACGGACCATCGCGGTCCTAATGATGTTTTCATAGCAAGATCAACATCTTCAACTGTAGCCTGCCCAGTAGCGACAGCATCTACAGCTTCTCGCCAAACAGCTGCCTGTAAACGATTGGCTAAATGCCCTGACCTCTCAGTTTTCAAATGAATGGCAGTTTTATTTAAGGAGCGATAAAAACCCAACGCTTTGCTAACTGTCTCAGGAGAGGTCAGCTCTCCGCCTATCACTTCGACTAAGGGCAGCAGATGGGGAGGGTTAAAAGGATGCCCAACAAGCACTCTGTCAGCAAAATCAATATCTCGTTGCAAAAACGAAGGCTGAATAGTTGAAGTTGAAGACGCCACAATACAGTCTTTATCAATCGCAGGCGCAATGCCCTGATAAAGGGCGTGCTTTTTATGTGGACACTCAGGCCCACTCTCCTGAACAAAAAATGCACCAGATACAGCTTTAACCGAGCTATCAGATAGAATAAGGCGTTGGTAGAGGTCATCCCCAAAATATTTTAAAAGCCGGCTGTGTAGATTAGGTGCAGGATCCCAAACTTGAACAGTATAACCATGCGCCAAAAATAGCTTAGCCCAACTACATCCTATAACCCCACAACCTAATACGGCGACAGTTTTATTTGTCCTATATTGATTATCTAATTTAACCTTTGAATCACTCAACACACTGCCAACCTCTACAAATCAAATTTTACGCATCCCTATTGAAACTTTAGGAGCTCATTGATTGAATATACTGAGGTAATACATTACATTAATCAAATCGAATAATAATTAGTATTAATCATAATAATCTATGAATGTAACCATTAAACAATTGCAGGTGTTCGTTAGCATCGCTGAAACAGGTAGCTTCGCGAAGGCTTGCAACCAACTACATTTATCCCAACCAGCGATCAGCGCTAGCCTTAAAAATTTGGAGGCTGTAGTGGGTGGAACTCTACTCGCACGCACAACCAGAAGAACTGAATTGACACCCGAAGGTATGGCTTTTTTTCCAGTAGCACTGAGGATTCTTATGGACATTGACACTTCACTCGAAGATGTCAAAAATCTTTTTGAATTGCGCCGTGGCAAAGTCGACATTGCTGTAATGTCCACCTTTGCTAGCAGCAAATTTCCGACAATTTTGGCTATTTTTCACCAACTGCATCCAGAAATTAAAGTTACCGTACACGACATAATCGCTGAGGATGTTGTGAATATGGTACGTCGTGAGAAAGTCGAATTGGGAATAACGTTCGATCCAGGTGAAGACCAAGAGCTCACTTTCATACCACTACTACAAGATCGCTTCATGGTCGCGCTACCACCAGAACACCCGTTGAATAAATCCAAATCAATTACCTGGAAAGATCTCACCAAAGTAAACTATATTAGCCTACAAAAACCATCGAGCATTCGCCAACAAATAGAATTAATTCTGGATGAAAAAGGTATCTTTCTCTCTCCTATTTTCGAAGCTCACCAGCTTATTACCATAGGAAAAATGGTCGCTGAAGGCCTTGGAGTAAGTATTATTCCAGAGGTAAGTGTTAAACAAATTCAATCTCTTGGCGTAACTTTACGCCCAATTATCTCTCCAAAGATAGAGCGGAGTATTGGAATAATCCTAAAAAAACACAGGGCTATCTCCACACCAGCACAAAAACTACAAAATATAAGCCAACAACACTTCAAGCAATAGTGTCGAGTTATATTTAATGCTCAAGAATAATTGAAATGAAAAAGATTCTCAAATCACGATTTTAATAACATAAATACTCTATGGCGTTAGGTACGGTGATGTTTCTAGTCAGAAAACATCAGCGTTCTACAAGGTGAGCTGCGTACAAACCACTCTGTAACAGAGTCGAAAAACAGGTTAAAGTATCTTTTTGAGAGGAATCATCGATTGAATTGTGAAATTGTTAAAAGCTGAGCTAAGATAAGCTTATAAAAATAATATTAACCCAGTGTTTTCCATACTTCAACAAGTTCAAAATACTCATTTGAGAAAACAGAACAATTAATACTTTGCTATTAGTCTAGGGGTTATTAAGATATAAAACAGTTTAAAAACTTGACCTAAATAGCTTTACACCTACGGAAGAATAAATGCATCAAAATATATTGCGATCTTTATGGAAGCAGATCTTAGCTTTGGCATCTATCGGCATCATTATTATTGCCAGCGTTGTACCTTTTGTCTTTAATGAAAGTACGGTTAAAGATGCAACCATAGTGGCACAGAACACAGCTCAACAATATTCGCTATTAAGAAGTTATTATACCAAAAATATTGTTAGTAAACTCAAAGGGCATGCTGGAATATCTGTTTCAAGCGGTCATAGAAACAAAAACAATGTCATCCCTTTACCTGCAACCATGATACATGAGCTTAGTGAGCTATCTCAATCAAGTGGCTTGCAAATCAAACTCTATTCCGCTTTTCCTTTTCCAGAGCGAGACAATAGAATACTTGATACTTTTCAACAACAAGCTTGGCAGCAACTTAATCTCAAACCAAATGAACCCTATATAAGCGAACAGATCAAAGATGAACGTCATGTTGTTCGCGTTGCCATTGCCGATATTTTAACTGAACAAACTTGTGTTGATTGTCATAACAGCCACCCGCTAACTCCTAAAGTAGGCTGGCAATTAGGCGATGTTCGAGGTGTCTTAGAAGTTGTTGTTCCTATTGAACAGCAGCGTTCATGGCAGAAAAGAGGCAGCTACCAATTATCTTTAATTTTTATTCTTATTTTCCTTGTTATTTTTTATTGCCTATTACGTATACTTAGCAAAGAATCAAAAAATAAAGTAAACGACTTACTGGTCCCATTAAAGAATCAAAAATTTGCCATGAACGCGCATTCATTGGTGTCTATGGCTGACAAGAGTGGCACTATTACTTATGTTAACGATAAGTTTTCGAAGGTAAGTGGCTATACTAAGGCTGAACTTATAGGCAAAAAACATAGTGTGCTAAATTCGAATAATCAGTCGAAATCTTACTGGCATAATATGCACCAAACGGTATTAACGGGTAATATTTGGCATGACGAAGTACGCAATAGAGCCAAAGACGGGAAATATTATTGGGTTGATACCACCATAGTACCCAATTACGATACCAACAAACAGGTCAATGGTTTTACTTCAATTCGCACTGAAATTACTCAACAGAAAGAAAATATGAAAAACCTCGCGTTAGCTAAAGAACTAGCTGAGGTTGCCAGTGTTTCTAAAGCCGACTTTCTTGCCAATATGAGTCACGAAATACGCACACCGATGAATGGTGTTATTGGCATGACCAATTTATTACTCGATAGTGAACTAAACCAAGAACAAAACAAGTTAGCTAATACTGTAAAGTCATCCGCTGTTGGGTTACTGGGTATAATCAATGACATTTTAGATTTTTCAAAAGTAGAAGCCGGTAAATTAGATCTTGAGTTGATCCCCTTCAATTTAGGACAAATGATAGAAGATGTTGGCACAACGCTAAGTTTTCAATCACAACGAAAAGGGTTACAACTCATTTGTCCTGCCAACCCTATAATCCAACACTGGGTTAAGGCTGATCCCGGTAGGATTAGGCAAGTACTGACAAATTTAATTTCCAATGCGATTAAATTTACTGAACATGGTGAGGTTGCTGTTTATGTTCGAATATTAGAACAAACGGATGAGAGTAAAATAATTCGTTTTGAAGTTAAAGATACCGGCATTGGCATTAATCAGCCACAGCAAGAACAATTATTTGACAAATTTTCTCAAGCTGATAGCTCAACTACTAGAAAATATGGTGGAACAGGGTTAGGTTTATCAATTTGCAAAAAGTTGGTCGAACTCATGGGCGGCGAAATAGGTATCGATAGTGAAATTGGGCAAGGTTCAGTTTTTTGGTTCACACTTTCCCTACTCAAGGCTAAACCAATAGATGACGGTCCCATTTATAATACCGGCATTAAAAATGAAAAAATATTAATTGTCGATGATAATGAAACCAATTTAGAGCTAATGCATCAATTGCACAAAATATGGGAAATTCCGCATAAATTAGTGAATAGTGCAAAGGCAGCACTGATAGAACTAGAGCTAGCATTTCAGGAAAAAACACCGTACAGCATAGCTATTTTAGACATGCAAATGCCAGAAATGGACGGTCTAGAATTATGCAAACACATACAAAGAAATCCACAGTGGTCACAAACTAAGTTAATTATGGCATCCTCACAGGCACAGCGTGGTGACGCACTTAAAATGAAAGCAGCAGGATTTCAAGAGTATATTACTAAGCCTATCCAACAGTCAGAATTATTTGATGTTTTATTGATGGTTTCAGGTCTTAAAAAAGCAGCACCTGAACTTATAACTCGCCATTACACTAAAGCAAAGATGCAATTTAAAGCGCATATATTAGTGGTTGAAGACAATGCAACTAACCAATTAGTAATAGAAGGATTACTGCGTACCTTAGGAATAACAGTTGACCTAGCGGGTAATGGCCAAGAAGCTTTAGCAGCACTACAAGGTGTTAGCAATCATGATTTAGTCTTTATGGACTGCCAAATGCCCGTGTTAGATGGTTACCAAGCAACCGTTAAAATAAGATCAAAACAAGCAGGAATAACAAATAACGCGATTCCAATAATAGCGATGACAGCTAATGCTATGGCAGGCGACAAACAAAAATGCCTAGATTCGGGCATGAATGATTACTTATCAAAACCTTTAGAGCCAGAAAAGGTCATATATATGCTAAGAAAATGGCTGCCTAATAAAGATACTGGCGTAGATAAACCAGCTAATGTCGAGCACGAAGCAGTGGAAACTCAAGATCACACTAACAGTGAGCTTGTTGTTTTTGATTATGAAGACATGTCCGCAAGGCTAATGAATGATCCTGAGTTAATGAAATCTGTAGCCGAGATATTTTGTCAAGATATGGTTGAACAAATAGAAGAACTTAAGATCAGTATTGAAGACAATAATGTCGTGCAAGCCGCCGCCATTATGCATCAAATAAAAGGCGCTGCAGCTAATGTGGGTGGTAAAGCTTTAAGCACCCTCGCACTGAAAATGGAGTTAGCTGGCAAGGAAGGAAATATAACTGAGATACAAGAGGAAATGGATCAACTTGTAAGTGATTTCAACAGCCTTAAAATAGCTATGGAACAAACCCTAATATGAAGATACCCATTGCGGAAGATAACTAAACTACGCGGTTAATTTTAAGCTCGATATGTACAAAGTGGGATTATGAATCAGAAGTTATAATCCCACTTTGATACTAACGACTTTACTGTCGGCACAGTTGCCGCTGAACAATCGAGATTTGTTAATCCTTGTTAAAAAACGCACGTGCTAATTAACCTTTAACTTCATTCAGCTTAATCATATTATCTCGATTATTGCTTTATCTGATAACCACTTTTAAATATCCATGCAACCGCTAATAAACACAAAACTAAAAAGCCGCTCATCACACAAATGCTTGTTATTAAACTAACTTCAGCCACTTCATAAAAGCTCCACCTGAAGGCACTAATTAAATAAAATACCGGATTAAATTGCGTAACCGTTTGCCAAAATGGCGGTAACATATTGACAGAGTAAAAAGTGCCACCTAAGAAAACAAGCGGGGTGATGACAATAAGTGGGATCACTTGTAGTTTTTCAAAGTTGTCGGCCCATATGCCGATAATAAAGCCAAATAAACTAAATGTTAGGGCAGTCATCACTAGAAAGAATAACATCCACAAGGGATGTGCTATTTCAAGGGGGACAAAAAAATGCGCGGTTGCTAAAATAATTAACGCTAGCAAAACAGATTTAGTCGCTGCAGCCCCTACATAACCTAGCAACAATTCAAAGGAAGAAACCGGTGCAGAAAGTAATTCATAAATAGTTCCCGTGAATTTTGGAAAATATATGCCAAAAGACGCATTAGAAATACTTTGTGTTAATAACGATAACATAATTAATCCCGGTACAATAAAAGCACCGTAACTAACACCACCTATTTCAGTAATACGAGAACCGATCGCAGAGCCAAAAACAATAAAATAAAGTGAAGTAGAAATCACAGGAGAAATGATACTTTGAAATAGAGTGCGTTTAGTACGCGCCATTTCAAATTTATAAATAGCCGCTACAGCGTAACGATTCATGTTGTTTCCCTTACTAGTGAGACAAATATATCTTCCAACGAGCTTTGGTCTGTTTTGATATCTTTAAACTGAATGCATGCTGCAGACAAATGCTGAAGTAAAGAAGAAATTCCCGTGTGCTCTTGCGTTGTGTCATAGCTATAAATTAATTGCATTCCTTCATTTTTAACCTGTAAATTAAAATCAGTCATACTAGAAGGTATTACAGTTAATGGCTCTTTTAAATCGAGAATCAGTTGCTTTTTACCTAATTGATTCATTAAAGCTATTTTATCTTCAACCAAAATAAGTTGACCATTTTTAATGACACCAATACGGTCTGCTATTTCCTCTGCTTCTTCAATATAATGTGTGGTTAAAATAATAGTCACGCCATCTTGACGTAATTGTCGCACCAATTGCCACATGTCTTTACGCAGCTCTACATCAACGCCTGCGGTAGGTTCATCTAAAAATAAAATGGAAGGCTCATGAGATAATGCTTTGGCAATCATCACTCGGCGTTTCATACCACCAGATAACTCCATCATGCGACTGTCTTTTTTATCCCAAAGCGACAATGATTTGAGTGTTTTTTCAATAAAAGCAGGATTCGATTTTTTTCCAAATAATCCGCGACTAAATGAAACAGTAGCCCATACTGTTTCAAAAGCATCAGTGGTTAGCTCTTGCGGCACTAAACCAATAAGTTCACGGGTATGCCGGTAACCTGAAACAATATCTTTACCATCAACAGTAATTGTCCCAGAGGTAGCTTCAACAATGCCGCAGATAGTACTAATGAGTGTCGTTTTTCCTGCACCATTTGGCCCCAACAGAGCAAAAATTTCAGCGGGCCTTATTGATAAGTTAATATTATTAAGCGCTTGGAAACCACTAGCATAAATTTTATTAACGTCTGTTATTTGAATAATGGTCTGCAAGATGAAATACCATGTATATTTGAATAATACTAAAGTATACGACATGCCTGTTGATGGCTAGAAAAATAACTAAATTAATGGCTAAATTTTTCTACACTATATTCATTATTGCCACAGGTGCTGTAACACTTCCATCATCGAATTTTTAGGCGACACTACGTAAATTAATACATGTTTTTACGCCCACATTACCCCTTGGAAATTAACGTTCCGTTGACTTAAAGGGCATCTGACAACCAAAGTTTTCAATGCGCAAGTGTCAAAAAATCAACTGCGGAATAGCTCCCAGTGGTGGTCATAATAATATTTTATGACGGCTGTTTTGACCACTGAATTTTTAAAAGTTGAATTTATAATGATATTACCGTGCGTGTTAACTAATTTTTCCTTGTAACAGGCTATACAAATGCATTATCGTAGTATGAAATTAACTAAATATAGTTGTATTTATTTCAATACTTATCACTTCATTACTTCTTACTAGTTGTAAGTCAACATTAGATTCATTTAATAGCTATATAAAAACAGATTATCAATATCAGATCATTTCTTCTTCTGATATCAATCCTGATGTTGAAAAAGAACCTTCCCCTGTTGTCTTACGCGTATTTCAATTAGATAAGCTTGATAACTTTATATCTATGAGTCATGCAGATATGAACTTGACAGAACTTGAAGAACTTAAAACTCAATATTTAGCGATAGATGAATTTTTTATTGATCCTGCTACAGTGATGCCAGCTCCATTTAACTTACTTGAAAGTACGCAGTACTTAGGTGTGGTTGTTAGTTTTAGAGACATAGAGAAATCAAAATGGCGTACTTGGGTCAAAATCCCTGAAGGCGCCTTTTTTTCAGACATTAGCACAAAGAAGACATTTGAAATCGTGATCAATAAGCTGGATGTTGTCATTAACCCTCCTTATAGTAAAAATAAATAATTCCAGTCTAATGGGTAATAGTAGTTTTACTAAGATATTAACGGAAAAAAACAAACAGGGAGTCATTCTTGGCCTGTGTGCTCTCTGTATCGTCGTCTTACTTGGCGGGTACCTTTTTTTCCAAAACAAACTAGACAACCAGCTGGGAGTTGTTTATCAAACGAGTGAAAGCTTGGGCTGGGAAGATTATCTTCTGTCGATTAAGGCTGAGTCTCAACAAATTGATGAATACTTTGTTGAAGATATGGTTAGCGAATTTGAAGATTATGGTGAAATATTAATTGAATCAAACCTATTAAGTGTGTCATCGGAGTCGGGACTGATTTTTTTGGATATTCAAGTTCAAGCTTTTGAAGGCCTAGACGATAAGGTCAAGAATAAGAATATTCAAGCGTTAACTGAACTAAGGTTCGCCATTCAACAATATTGTGAAATGTTGATTGTAATGATTCCATTTTCTTCAAGTGACTGGCCTGAAGCAAATGAAAGAGCCGACTTCATGAGTCAATGGTTTCAAGAAGAAGATAATTTTAACTGTCCTATGGTCATCAAACCTCTCCCTCAAGATAAGGCTGAAATTAAAGAGGAATTTAGGTTGGCTCTTTTAGTCAAAAACGAGAACGCCTAAAAAGATGATTAAGGAATATATCGCTTTGAAAAACCGTCTGACCAACAAGCAGCTCATTACCTTTATAATTGGCTTGTTTTTATCTATCTTTGTTTTAATGCTTATCGATTACAATAGCTCTACCAACAAGCTTGCTGAAACGAATGCAGCAATAGCGAAGCTGGATGAGTCTAATGGGCAAGATTTACAAGCGCTTTTGAATACTTTGAATGCATTGGCTAACGAGAATGAGAGTGTTCAACCCGATACTTTTTTGTTTTTTGACCAGATAAGTTTATCCTCTAAAGCAATAAAGTCTGGCTATGAAAGGCTACTATCGACTCGACTGCTTACTTTATTTGAAAACGAAGGCGCAATAAAAGTTAAAGAAAGCGCAAATAATTACCTCAGATTTCAAACCTTAAAGCATTACATTATGCTCAGACAAGTTGATAAACGAAATTCTAGTTCATTTCTAGCTTGGCTTAAAGAATTGATAAAAACCTCGCCTGCATTAGCTAAACATGAATCGGAGATAATGAGCCATTTAAACTATGCAATTGACCATAACGTTGCTGTGGATAGGCTAAATCGCCGCTTTTTAGTGCAAACACAACAGTACCTCGCTAGCCGTTCTAAAATTGAGCTCTTTTATCACGAATTTATCAAATCATATAAGCAAGCCCCTAAAAATAAATTCGATATGGAACAAATTGCGGGTCTAGAATGGAAAGGGGTGTTTATAGAGCCGGAGCAGGAATTTCAGAACGTTTCTCGACTTTATATGCCCGAATTATTCAAAACTCTGAGTTCGCACGCGATGAAGGAATTTGTTGCAATACTGGCATCTGAGCAGTGGGTATTAGGCAGTAACTATGTGATAGATAAAGAGTTGCTAACTGCAGAAATGATGAGGATGTACGAGTATGAATATATCAGTACATGGCGGGGTTTCTTGTCAAATGCCAAAGTCAGCAAAGTCAATAAACTCAAATTACTAAAACAACAAATCAATGCTTTAGCGCTGAAAGAGTCCCCTATTTTTAAATTAATTGGTGTAGCTGCGCAGTCGACTGATCTAATGGATGATAATCAAAAGGCTCACCTTCAGCAGCAACTAGATAAATTTAACGTATCCACAATTGAAGAGATGGCTGAATTCACCACAATAAAAAACAACTCACAAACAAAAATTGCGGCATCATTTGCGCCTCTCCATGACTTAATTAAAGAAGGTAAACTTGAAATATTACAAGCTCAGTTAAATGATAAATTTTCTATACTTAAGCAGTATTTTGAGGATTTAAATATAACAAAGTGGGAGCAAATTAATTCAGTAACAACAGAGATCGAGAATATAGCAGCTCTTCAACCTAAGCCCATACGTAATTGGCTGAAGCAAATTGTCACAAATATTGATAATACATTCAACACTGAGAATAGCGTAAGATTAAATGCTTTGTGGCAACCTACCTATAAACAGTGCCAGCGATATACTTCAAATCGTTATCCATTCTATGCTTCAGCAGAACGGGATTTAGATGCTGATTCGTTTAACAAATTATTTTCTAAAAGAGGTTTGGTTACGAAATTTAAGAACAAACATTTAAAGCCTTACATCAAAGAGTCGGGTAATCGATTGAAGTGGCAACCCATTTTTAGAAAAGGCAATAAAGTTGCAACGAAGTCAATTCGCTTTTTTGAAAAGAGCACACTTTTGACAAAAGAGTTGTTTAAGTATGATTCAAATGAAGCTCAAATTAACCTCAGCTTTTACCCATGGAAAATCAGCCATAATTCGCGTCGATTTGAGTTAAATACAGGGGGAGCGAAGATTTATTATCAATATGGTACTCCACATGAAGAAACTATAACATGGCCTTTACACACAAGAAAAAGTGGTACAGAGCTTTTATTCACAGATAGAGATAAAAGTACTTCAAAGGCATTTGAATCAGGTGAGCTTTCTGTTTTTAAGCTACTCAAACTAGGACAATTAAAGCCATACAAAAATAAAACTAAGTTAATTTTGAGCGATGGCAAGCACTCAATGACCTACTTGTTTAAAACTGAAAAAAATGAAGATCCTTTTGTTTTTAGAAAAGTAGAAAATTATAAGTGCCCTAAAAAAATCATGTAAAAGCCATAACGGCATCGCAATCACATTAATTCAATATACTCATGGTGTAGAGGCATAGTTAATTTGAAAGCCTATGGTGAATTCAACACAAACTAGGGTTAATAAAAATACGGTACTAAACAAGTTCAGTACCGTCTTAGATTATTAAAAAACGCTTTAAGTCACCCTATTCGATGTTTAGACAATATCAATTATCTTTAAAACCATCATCCACTTCAAATGTACTAGGCTCCCAGGGAGAGTCATCTTCACTCTTATTAGAGCGGCGATCTGATTTTGGGTTATTATTTGGCTTGTTCGAATTGTTTTTTTGATACCTACCATTATCATAGGAATTAGCATCTTCTCCAAACATATTGGCAACATTCATTTTCCAAACATTCCAGTTAACGCCGCGTGAAGAAGCGAAAAATAATTTTTTACCATCTGAAGACCACTTAGGCAATTTGTCTTGTGATTTGTTGGTAGTAATTTGCATAGGAGATCCAGTAATTAAGTCTACGATCCAGATATCCCTCGAACTTCTGTCCTTAACACCATTTTCATATCGAGCCTGCGTTACATAGGCTAGTTTATTTCTATCTGGGCTCGGAGTAACATGAATTACATCTGATTTAGGTTCAGAAATGATTAATGTTTTTTCCGAACCATCTAATTTCATTTTCCAAATTGAAGATAGATCTGAGCTTCTATCTGTCAATTCATACATAATGGTATCATTATCTAACCAAACGGCAGATGTCCCAACAGTTAGTTGAGTGGGCACAGTGCCATTTTTACGCGCATACCAAATAGTCGAGCGACCCCTATACTCTTTACTTGAGTATAAAATGTATTGGCCATTTGGAGACTCTTGTACCGCCTGAGTATGATGATATGCTCCATGACCTATCCGAGTTAAGCCACCTGAGCCATTAGCTGCCATTCTCCACATATAGGATTTGTTAGACGAACGTTTGCCGCGGCGAGAAGTAAAGTAAACGTACTTCCCATTCCTTGAAAAAGAAGGATACCAATGATTGTACTTTGTGTTGGTTAAACGAATTTTACCCGTTCGACCATTGCTTACCCAAAGGTCATAACCAGGATTATTACTGCCGTTTTCAACACTATAAACTACTTTATCTTGGCCATGTAAATCATAATGGTGGAACCATTTCGTTTTATCGGAAACCGTAATATGTTGAGTTGGCGGGATATTTGAACTGCTATCAGAATCAAAAGTATCTACTTCAGCTCTTTCTTGATCACAGGATATTGTAACCGTGTTTGTAGTTCCCTTTTCTGGGTCATATTCTTCGAATGAACAGGATCTAATATTTTCAAATTCTACTCTTTCTGTTGGCGTTTGACTACACCCAGTTAAAATCAGGCCTACAGATACTGTGCATAGCCACAATTTAATCAAATTTCTCATCAAGTTAATCCCTAGTTTGAGTTTGTATTCCAACCTCAATTGAGGTTAAATTTTTATAATAAATCCATTGGATTTGTTTTTTTATTGAGCGGCATTTTTCGTAATAATACTTCTAACACTATCATTGCTAGCAGCACAGTCAATAAAATAATATTAATAAAGGTTCCTAATTGAACTGGCAATAAAGTAAAGTCTTGTATGCCCATAGACATTCGTCCTAAGTTAGCAACCGAGCTATTTATAAAGGCTTGATTAAAAACATATTTACCGACAACCTCAGTTAATCCTCCTATCGTTGCTGCTCCGACCAAGGTACAAGCAAAAATTTGAATATGTAAAACTATTTTTACCTGATACCAATACATACCTTTCGCTAGCATGATCCCATAATTATTCAGTCTATGATTAACTAAAGTTGAAAGCTGTACCCAAAGTAAGGCAATCACAAACACCAAGTACACGATGACAAGCGGTATCTGAATCCAGTCTAAGGTTCGAGTTAAATATGAAAAACGTAAAATTGCATCTTGGTATACTGGGTTAAAATAAAATACCTGATTTTCATCTAACCTCAGTCCAAGCAACAAATCTTTGGCTTTCGCTAATTCTATTCTATTTTCAACGTAGACGTTGGCACCACTAAAAAATTCATACATGTCAATTTCAGCTTCTTGTTGCCAATTCATATGTCCTTTTTCATCTTCGATGCATAAATTGACTTCTGAGCAAGGCAAAGTCATGTAATGCTCTGTAGAGTATGCATAACTCGACGATGTTGTCGTTTGTATATCTATCTCAATTGGTTTTGGTAAGCTAGCTATTGTTTCGCACGACTTCAATTGCTCCAATGACCTAGGTACAATAAATTGAGGAAATTCAGCTACAGAACCATCAAAGAACTCAACTTCTGTATCTAAACATTTCGCGAATATATCGAGCCTTTTATCTCCACTTTTCGTTTTTAACTCAGATTCTTCAACTAGATCTAAATCAAGAACATCAATAGACGCTACCCGTGCAATCTTATCCCCCATACCTTCAGGGGCAAATCGGAAGGGTGTTCTTCTTGACAAAATGGAGGCTTGGTAGGTTTCTAAAGGAAACAAATAAACAAGTTTTTGTAATGCGGGGAAGCTGTCTAACCAAGTAACCTTAAATTTGACCAATTCAAAGTGGTCTTGCACCCATATTCTAAGCCAAATACTCTCTAATGAATCGATAGCTTGCTGTTGGTCGGGAAGCTCCTGAACAGGAATAAAACCACGTAAAGCTGCAACATATTTTTCTAAATTAAATCGAGGCAGAAATAAGTTTTTGTTAATGTACACAGTCAACTCACGAGCTTTACTTTGCTCTACTGCTTTATTTTTCTCTACTGCCTCGCTCCATACTCGTAACGGATCATTTTCTGCAATCGCCCACCCTTCAAAATCTTGCTTATCACTTTTAGAAGCCCTTTGCCAAATATCATCGCTAGGTAATCTAACAATGGGATCGGAATGTTCAAGAAATATATAAGGGAAAAGCTCTAATTGTTCAATATCCAACATACCATCTTGCTTTTGAGATTTAGTTTTGCGAAATAGTTGTTCAACTTTACGACTTATCCCTTTATTGATAGCGTTTTCTGGGTGGGACGTCACCCAAAGAGGTACACCAACCCCTGAAATTTTTCCAAGTAGGCTGTCAGAGAAGTTTTCGATCAAGCCGTCTCTTGCACCAGAAAACACAACGCCTAATACAACAATTAGACCTAGTAGCCCAGTTAAAGACATAAAATCTTTTGAGCCTGGAGCTGACTTACGTTTGAAAGAAAAACTGTGCAAAAACTCTCTGATAGATAGTTTAACTACGGCTTTATCCAACTTTAGCTCCTAATATTTGCATATTCAGTTTCGACACATTTGAGTTGACAGCCTAAGTGATTGATCTCCAAGAAATTCGAGGCATTATTATCAACTGGATCGTTGTGATGGTGAGTCACCCAAATAAGGGCCCTATCTCCGTTTCCTTTTTCTAACCAATCAGTTAATAGCACCATAATTTCTTTTCTTGTGTCTTTATCTAGTGCCCCCGTAGGTTCATCGGCAAATAATACCGTTGGAGAAGAAATAAATGCTTGAGCCAATGCAACTCTTTGTCGTTGACCACCTGACAATTCATGAGGGTACCTATTAACAAATTGATTTGGAGTCTCACCTTCGATCTCAATTAGTACGTCTAATAACGCATTATTAGCTCGCTCTATACATTCAACTTTCGAAACACCTTTTTGCTCCAACGGAAACGTTAGATTTTGCAATACGGTAAGATAGGGTAATAAGGTACTTCCTTGAAAGGCAAAACCAAAATGATTACTCCTTAATTCATGCCAATGAGCCAAGGACATTTTGTCCTGCTTGTGACCATGCCATTCTAATGTATCGCCATTCGGTAAGGCCCAATTTACCTGCCCTTTATCAGGCCACTTCATAGCCGCTAAGATGTACATTAAGGTGCTTTTACCAGTGCCACTACGACCCATTATGGGTAGGCGGTTGAAAGATCCGTCAAATGACAAGTCTAAGTTTATTTGACTTAAAACAGGTTCTTTACTGCCGGGCCACTGAATAGTGACATCTGATAATTTAACACCCCAGGTCACGGCATATACCCCACTGGTACCCAGTAACGTCTTTCACCACCAGAACGTTGGCTATAATTGTATTTTTTATTTGGTCCTAGCGGCATTGTAGATATTCCCGGAATAAAAGGAATATTTGTTCCTTTTACAGATATATCGTCACAAGCGACAGGGGGGAGCATTTGATAGTCAGGTTTGTTATAGCCCACACGAACAATTGATAACAACTCAAGTGATTTCTGCGCCCAATCAACCAAAGATTCTATTTCACAAAGTGGTACTTGACTTGGATCTTTGAGTTCCTCGGGCGAATAACTCATTAACGGGCTTCTGAGCCTAACAGGTAAACCTTTAACTCGTTTCACAAACTGTGCAAAAGATTCACCAGCCACAGCCACATCTTCGTAATTAACATTTAGCGTATTTTCTAAACTAGTAATTAACGTATTAACTAATGACAGCCTTTTTTCTCTTCCAGGTACATCTGCTCTAAGCCCGCCAAGTATATTGCTCCAATTTGAAAAGTCCCTATCAAGTAGCCAAACATCTTCTTGTACATCATCACTGATAGGTACATACAGCTGTCTAACGGTTTGAATAATTCGGGTATCACAAGCATTACGTCCTTTTTTACAGGCTTCTTTTTTAATCATATTCCAAAGTAGTACTGGAACATCATTCCCTTCACCCTGTAGACGTTCAACTGCTTCAAGTAATGCTGCTCCACCGCTGATATCAAGCTTTAATTCATTAATACTCTCTGGTTTTGAAATAGCATTTACACGACTGACAATTATTTCATCCGTCACGGCATCATTTTCATTATTTAAGTCTATAAAGTAGTCATAAGGATTATCTTTTTGTAGATCTAACTGTTTTAATAACTCTACACTTTGTGCTTTAAATGAATTCCAAGACGCAATATAAGCAGGGTTAGTATTATTTCTGTTAAGTGGTGGTCTTAAGAAGAAAAGAGCCATATTTCGACGATTAATATCTTTAGCTAAGCGACGAAGGTTTACAGGTGAAAGTCCTCTGTCTCTTTGCATATTGGCATCATAACCTGCGTCACCAATAACAAACATGAGTTTGATATTGTTTCGACAGCCGCTAGCATCTCTAATCCCTTGTTTTACGCCCCCCCAAATATTTTCAGGGTAATCGTCCTTTTTATCACTTATTGCTCTAACTTCACGAATAGCACGTAAAAAACGCTGATTGTTCCGAGCTACACTAGCTTCATCTAAATCTTTACAACCAGTACCTTCTAAAGGCACCCCCTCGCCAAGACCAGACAAGCCATTTTGAGTATCGGTATACACTCGGAAACCAAATCGATATTGTGCGCCTTGTTCCGCTTTTTCTTGCAAGCTGGATTTGATTCTTCCAACAACACCGTTCATATCGTTAGAGCCACGTATTCTCTCTATTTGAGGTGTCATACTGAGAGTGCCGTCCATCACAAAAAAGACATCGAGGTTGTTAGCAAAATCGACTAAAGGTCCTGTATTTATTTCAGGGTTTACTAAAGAAATCGTTCCATCATTAGATTCCCCCCCTGCAAATCCGTTAGTTGCCGCAGCGACTCGGTAGTAACCTCCAACAGGATCTTCTAAAATAGGCAAACGCCAAGGTGATTTGTACCAAGACTTCCCGCCTAATATAGGCTGACACTGTGACTTATCTCGTCGTTGAGCAGCACTTAATGAAGGATAACCACAAACGGTTCCTACACTGCCATTATATGTTAGGTCGTCTTTACCTCTTAAGCCACCTGCATGATTCCACATGATGACATTTTTCTTATATACCCAACCAAACAATTTATGTCGATTGGGTTGATGATTATATTCACTGCCTAATAGAACGGCATGCTCAGATTCATCAAAAACATACGTGAGACTAAAACGGCTTAAGCGGCGACAGGCATCCTTTTTTGCTTTATCTTTCGAGCAACTTTTTAGATCTGGATTGGGAAAAGATAAAACTTTGACTTGTCGCTCTCGGTTATTGGTAATGTCTTTTGATGTTGTTCTAATAAATGCCTTACGCGATAACCCTGTCGTTTCGTGCTCTAAAGGTACGTTCCCGCAAAGTAGCTGATCAAGTTTAACCCAGCCTCTTTGATTGTCCTTAGCGATTACACGTCCCATTTTTCTTTTCACACCTAAAAGCTTCAAGCTTTGCCCAAACTTCAGACTGCCGTTGGCCTCTCGATCAGCATATTCATCTTGATATAACGTTGCCCGATTATCAGTAACGGTGACCCGTTTGGTATCAGTATCACCAATCCAACTTCTCAGATCGTAATTGGCACAGTTTCCGTTACCAAATTGAGACGCAGAAAAACTCATCCCTGAAAATGAAACACTCGCTATTACTAGTACAGATTTCCAAAATTTCATCACTGTGACCTCCTTTTAATCCTTAAAAAAACTCTTTTAATGCTTTATTTAAGCCACTACTCAACTCTTCAGCTGAATAACAAGTAAAACCTGATTTACCTAAGATATTAAACCAATTTTGGCATTCACCTAAATTAGCAATCGTTAATTGTTTATTTACTTTCCAAGTAAGGGCAACCCCTACATCTTCAATTTTAAATGCTTCATTCCGACTATCAACAATGTATAGCACATGTTCAAATTTATTTTTAATTAGCGAGTTAACACTTGTTAAATCGAGCAATGCGCGGTCTGAGTGACCTGCTGTGTCGATAGATTCAATTATATCCATTGCATCCTTAGAGGATAAATAGGTGAGTTCTTCACCTTCCAAAATCACTTTTGCAGCGCCAGATGGTTCAATAATAATCATGGTAAAAGGGAATACAGACTGTTTTTTATGAATGTGGTTAACCCATGATTTAAGTGTTTCACGAACAACTTTAGCAGCTCTATCTCTTTCAAATTTTTGTTCAAATCCCATTCTTGGTGCCCAAACAATTAACTTTCGCGGTTCATTTGAACGCAATTTAATTAATTGAAAATGAATTTGACCATCGTCTAGTTCACCAAGACTACATTTGGTTAATTTGGTTCGAGTATCTGTAATATAAATCCATTTGTCTTTTGGCAGTTGTGCAGAATTTTTTCCACTATATCTAATTAATTTCTGCAATGTTTCTGTTTGAGTAAAACCTTGAGCAGAAAAATTACTTGGCTTATCATTTCGGCAAGCGTCTTCTGTTTCGAAAACTTTGATAAAGGTGTTATTTTTTATTTTTGTTTGTTGATGGAGCTTGATGAAATATAAGTCTGTGACTTTTTTTTCTGTTTCTGGTGTT